>Ga0179594_10000110_pt1 | contig 27099 bp, 18 predicted proteins | sample CZOMad1_1_08_16f_FD_148625 | JGI IMG/M metagenome (GOLD analysis project Ga0179594, IMG submission 148625) | Vadose zone soil fungal communities from Angelo Coast Range Reserve, California, USA - CZOMad1_1_08_16fungal (Illumina Assembly) | ecosystem: Environmental > Terrestrial > Soil > Vadose...
GACCCGAGACTTGAGACCTGAGACCCGAGACTTGAGACCTGAGACCCGAGACTTGAGACCTGAGACCCGAGACTTGAGACCTGAGACCCGAGACTTGAGACCTGAGACCCGAGCCTTAAGACCTGAGCCCTGACACCTGGGACTTGGGACTTGAGATCTGAGACCCGCCCCGCTTACTTGTTTTGAATGCTTGCCGCCAGGACGTCGTTCAATGCACAGATGCTCGCGCGCTTGGCTCCCTTGGGCAGTTTCACATTATTGAGATCGACGGAAGAATTTCCCGCCACAGTGGCGGCGCCGATTCTCACCCAGCCTTTTCCGAAATCCACATAAACCGGCACCCGCATCACGAACTTATCAGAGACGTTTGACTGGGTAATCTTGCCCGTCAGGCTGCCGTCGCCACTGATCTGATAATCAAAGCGGTAGCTGGGCATCTCCATCCCGTAAACCCACTCGTCGAAAAACCAGTCCATCTTTTTATTGCCGTCGATATCCATCTCTCTGGTGATGTGCTTTTCGACTATCTGCTTGAGATCCTCAGTCGAGATATCCTTGTTGAAGTGCGTTTGAATCAGATCCTTCATCATGGCAATAAAACGCGCGTCGCCACCTTTGCCCGGATCAAACATCAACATCCGGATCATGTGCAGAATATATGCTCCCTTGGGATAGATCATGCGCCGGGCGACGCCGCCGGTCTTGGCGTTGTTTAGCCGATAGCCCTGAGTCACTGCTCCGACAGTGTAAGGCTTGCGGCCGCGTGTTTGCGGAGAAGCTTCGACAATCAACTTCCGCTGGTCTTCCCAGAACTCAATAAACTTGTCGTTGCCGCGCGTGATCTGCACGTAGAGCGACGCCGAGAATTCGGCAAACCCCTCACTCATCCATTGATCGTGATAACTATCCCAGCCGATGATGTGGCCCCACCACTGGTGAGCGATCTCATGGGGCTCAACGTATTTCCAGAAATTGTCTGTGCCGCCACGCACGCCAAACATTTGCGCGCGTTGCGTGCTGTCCATGAAGGCGGTGTAAGGCATGAAGATCAATGTGGGCCAGGCCTGGCCGAACCCCGCAGCCGGCTGTTGCGTCATGGCCATGCGCGTATAAGGCAATTTCCCGAAATAGTTGTTGTAAATTCGCGTGGCGTTTTGCGCGTCGGCAATGGCCATGTCGGCCATCCCGGTTGTCGAGATTGATCCCAACGTCGTGCCTGTCTTAATACCCTGCTCCTCGGCCTGTTCGATGCGCAGTTGCATTTGCCTCACTTCGTCAGGCACTTCAGTGTTGGCATAAAACTCGATGTTATAGCCGGTATCCTTGTCGGCCAGTTCCTTTTTCTTAAACCTGCCGTAGTTGAACCCGGCGACTGCCAACTCAGTAGTGCCGCTGGTCCATTTGGCTACAGTCGTGTCGCCTTCGCGCGTTTCCGGAGACGCCAGGGCGCCGGTGCCAACTAACGTGAAACCTTTGGGAAAGCGAAAGGTCATGTCGAAAATTGCCCGGTCGCCGAACTGCGTACCGCCGTTGTTGGGATACCAGGTCGAGCGCGGGATGAGGATGAAATTCCCTCCTCCGGAATCACGCAAGGCGTCGTTGCCGCCGTAATGAATAGTGACCTTGTAAGTCTTTCCGGCCTCGACGGGTTCCGCCAGGATCATTCCGAAATCCGCATCTTCATCCTTGTTCTCCTGAATGAAATTCAGCTCCCGGCCTTGCTCATCCTCGATCCGGCTGACGCGCAAAGTTGGGAAGAGGTCCATCGGTACTACGCGAATGCCCGGCACCAAAGCGCGGAAGGTGATGCGGTCGGTGGCCGTCAGACGCGCGCCCTTGATGGTCGCTTCAATCTCATGATGCAGCAGGTCAATCAGACGATGATCTTCAGAGCTCGACGCTGTGCCCTTCTGATATTCCTCGCCCAGGTGAAATGCGGTCCAAAAGCCTCCGTCGGTCTGCCCATAACTCAAAAGCAAAACTTCTTCAGGCGACACATTGGGCACCCCAAATGGATCCAACAGGTAGATCAGCTTGTTATGCTTCTTGCCATCGATGAACGCAGTGAAATAGCCGGGGCACCCCGTGCATTCGAGGTCCACCAGAGTGCGCAGGTCACGATTGTCGCGCAGCGTGTGTTTGAGCAGTTGTTCGTTCTCTCGATAAAGGTCTCGAGCCTTATCGGCCTGGGGCCCGTTGGTTCCCGTTTTCGCGGCTGGAGAGTTTTTGACGTCAGCGAAAGTCTTATCGGTGAAACGTATCACCAGATGCGAGAACTCCTCGGTGAGGCCGGGCTCATCGGTGAAGATCTGCAGGCTGCGCTTTTCCGTATCTGTCGGCGGGATCAGTTTCAACTCTCCATCGCCGATAAAAACAGCGGCGATGAAGCGTCCTTCGACAGGCGCCTGGAAATAGATCTCACCGCTCTTCAAAGTGAATGTCGCGGCATCTCGTTTCAAGACCAGGTTGTTGACGGTCGCGTACGTTGGCATCTCCTGATCTGGTTTCGTCGCGCCGGCGGTGCTCGCCTCGGCAGGCCGCTCTCCCTTGCCGACTTGCCTGAGTCGCTGATAGATGGGATCTGCATTAGGTTTGGGACCGGTTACGACATTGACTTCAGCTTCTATTGCGGCTACCTCGAGCTTGAGGTTAACGGGGACGGCGGCGCCTTCGTCGACCTTCACAGTTTCGACCCGCCCGGTGGCAAAACCCTTTGCGGAAATAGCGACAACATAGGCGCCGGGGGCGAGCCCCTCGACCTTGTAAGTTCCCTGAGCATCTGCAGTCGCAGTAAAAGTCTGGTTGTTGGCTGGATCGGTCACCGTGATCGTGGCTCCTGCAATAGCCGCCCCTTTGGCGTCGGTGACCTTGCCTTCAATTCGTCCACCAGCGGCGCGCGCGATAAACAGCGGCAGCGTCAAAACCACGAACACAATGACGAGCGAAAGAGCGACAGGGTATTTCAGCTTCATGATTTGATCCTTGTAGAACTCCGGCATGAAAATTCGGATTGGCTGCGGGAAAATCGGATGTGAACGGGCATTATTCTCAGCGCCGATGAGATAGTCAAGGAGAGGCAACCGTGTGGGTACTGGTGCAGTTTTGTGTTGGTGCTTTCTGATAGCCCTCCCTGACGGTCGGGCTTCTGCTTGGTCTGCGATTCCAAGCAGAAGCCCGCGCGTTAGCAAGGGCTTTCTCTGGCGCACATAGAGTACAAGTCTTAGCCTGGTGTCTTTCGACCGCGACCTGAAGGTTGGACTCTATGCTCCTGTACTCCACGTCGACCTTTGAACTCTGCCAAACGCATCAAAGACACCGATTGTCAATCCAGCGCTAAACATGGCATTCTAAAAAGTACGGCAGTGGCAGTGTGTGGTAGGTTCCTTTGTCCGCATCAACCGATCACAAACAATCGTGGAAAGCAAAACGTTCGTGGAAGATAAGACACAAACAAGACTGTTGCGCCGCATGGGCGAGGCCATCGCCGACTTTGCGATGATCGCGGATGGCGATCGCATCATGGTTTGCTTATCGGGCGGCAAAGACAGCTACACGATGCTGGAACTACTGCTCGACATTCGGCAGCGGGCTCCGGTCAGTTTTGATCTGTTGGCCGTCAATCTCGATCAAAAGCAACCGGGGTTTCCTACTCATGTTTTGCCCGACTATCTAGGCAGTCGCGGTGTTCCGTTTCGCATTGTCGAGGAAGACACCTATTCAATTGTGAAGCGAATTGTGCCGGAGGGCAAAACTTTTTGCGCCGTCTGCTCGCGCCTGCGACGGGGGATCCTCTACAACCTGGCGGTGGCCGAAGGTTGCAATAAGATCGCCCTGGGCCATCATGGCGACGACATCATCACGACATTTCTGTTGAACCTTTTCTACGGTGGCACACTCAAGGCGATGCCGCCCATTCTGCGTTCAAGCGACAGCCGCAATACGGTGATCCGCCCGCTCGCCTATTGCCGCGAAGCTGACGTGGCCGCTTTCGCCGAGTCGAGGCGGTTCCCGATCATTCCCTGTAACCTGTGCGGCTCGCAGTCGGGCCTGAAGCGAGACCGAATGAAGAATCTGATTGCGGAACTGGAGCAAGAGATTCCGCATATTCGCGGCTCGATGTTGAAAGCGGTCGGAAACGCCGTGCCGTCGCACCTGATGGACCGTGAGCTGTTCGATTTCCGGAAGTTGTCCGCGGGTATAGGCGACATTGAGGCGGAACTGGACATTGCCGTGGGCCACAGTGATGAAGGCTTGAGTCCCGCCCTGGTCTCGATCATGTGAGAGCGAGTCCGACAAACTTGAGTTTGTCGAAGTGAGTAGCATGGACTTCAGTGTGTGATTGAGCGCGTGGTAGACAATCACAGACTGAAGTCTATGCTACGAGTCTATGCTACGAACAGCGGCGACAAACTAAAGTTTCATTGAGGATGCTAATTTGTTTGCCTTGTTCATCTGTCTCTTGTCATATTGAATACTCAAACGATCGAGAGTATATTGCCTGAGTATTCCCTCAATATTCGTCCGGCACACCCGAGTGCTGGATGTTTCCTCTGCCCAGTAAGACGACAAGCAAAATAAGGAGCGTTTCAATGACTAAGACACACACTGTCATTAAAGGCACAGCAACAACGCTACTAGTTGCGTTGGGGCTCATCATGATCGTCTGGGCTAACGGCCAACACGCACGTGCAACTACGCAAGGCCAGGCCGACTCGGTCCGAGCAGTAAAACTGAGGCTCACCTTTGCGAATGGTCACTGGGCCAATGTCACCGAGGCTGAGGGAGGCACGATCAAGATCGAAAAGGACGGAAAGAAGCTGGCTATTACTCCGTACATACGCGATCAGAATAGCGGCAAGGTTGAGTTGCGCGTGGTGCAAGTCACCGAGAGTGGAGGCCGAGAGACGATGGAAGCGGCGGACACTCTGCTGGTTGACAAAAACTTGACCAAGCTCACGCGGAGCAATTTACTGTTGAGCGTGCAGGTCCTGGATACTGAAAAAAAACTTCCTGCTGATTTCACTATCGCATCCGCCGCGCAGCAGCAGTGTTGCGCAAGAACCTGCAGCGGAATACTGATCTGCGGAGTGTGCGTCTGCACCGACTGTGGAGTCTGCATGACTCATAACTGGTGTGATTGTGCTCCTCCTGGGCCTCTTAAGGAGTAAGCACATCGCAGGCTAACAATTAGCTTCTCGCTGTAGTGGGGCGATGGTCGGATAGCCTCAGGTAGTAGCTTTAAACAATCATTGGAGCAGTGCCCCGCACTTTGTCGGACTGTGCAATGTCCTCGCTCACCAGCGAATAGAGCACACCATCCTGAGGCTGGCCCTGCAAAAACAGCCGCCGGCGCAGCACCCCTTCGCGTTGTGCGCCCAGCTTTTCGGCCACGCGCTGGCTGGCTGTATTGTTCACGGCGGCGAGGATCTCCAGGCGGCTGAGTCCGACGACCGCAAATCCAAATCGCGCTGCCAGGCGCGCTGCCGTCGTCGCCACTCCACGCCCGGCGGCTGAGGTCCGCACCCAGTAGCCCAGGTTCCCCAGTTGATGCAGCCGATGGATCTGATTGATGCCCGTGCCGCCCAGGAACGCGCCGCTGTTGGAGTCAAAGATCCCGAACGCATATTCAGTTTGATCCATCTTCCCCTGTGTGCGTGAGAGAATGAATTCACGCGTCTCTTCAATGGCATAGTTGGCATGACACCAGGGCATCCACAGTGACAGCTCATTGATCGACTCTCGCACTGCGGTAAACAGCGCCTCGATGTCATCCGGGCGATAGGGTCTAATCAGGATTGGGCCATCGATGAATTCAGTTTTCATGATTAGGAATTAGCCGCGGATTAACGCGGATGAGAATAAATGTCAGTTACTCTGGCCGCCGATAGTAGTGATGCGTCACCGGGCGCCGCCGTCCGATGCCGATCGCATTGCGCGAGATGATCAGCGTCGGCGGCAACTGGCGGCGTTTGAATTCGTTGGCTGGCGATTCCACGCGATTCAATACCTCGTAAACGAGTTCGCCATCGTTGCCGGCGCCAATGATCTCTTCGGGTGTGGCTTTCTGTTCGAAATACATCTTCAAGATGCGGTCGAGCTGATCGTAGGGCGGCAGCGATTGATCGTCGAACTGGCCGGGCGCCAACTCGGCCGATGGACGCTTTTCAATGATAGCTCTTGGAATCAACTCGCGCTCGCGATTAATCTGGCGCGACAACGCGTAAACTTCAGTCTTCAACAAATCGCCAATGACCGCCAGCCCGCCATTGGTATCGCCATAGAGCGTGCAATAGCCCAGAGCAAGTTCCGATTTGTTGCCCGTGGAAAGCAGCAGCCGCCCTTCCGCATTCGAGATCGTCATCAGGATGTTGCCACGCAGCCGCGATTGCAGATTCTCAACCGCGACAGAGCCCTTTTCGCTGCCTGGTTCCGGCAACTGCAGCTCTTTGCGGACGACTGCGAACGCGTCGGTGATTGGGTGTTCAATGACTTTCATTCCCAGGCGGCGAGCCAGTTCCAGCGAATCGTCGATGCTCGAACGTGATGAGTACGGCGAAGGCATCATCACGGCCAGCACTTTCTCCGGACCCATCGCTTCGCAAGCCAGCGCGGCCACTAGCGCCGAGTCGATGCCGCCCGAGAGACCCAACAGCGCCGTCGGAAAGCGATTCTTTCGTGCGTAGTCGCGAATGCCCAGCACCAACGCTCGCCGAACGGTTTCAATATCGTCACCGGGGAGACAACGCTGGTCGGCAACGCCGCAATCCAGATCGACCGTGCCGGTAAACTCTTCGAAAGGCGGCGCCTGCAAAATGATCCGGCCTTCGCGGTCACTGATGATGCTCGCCCCGTCAAAGATGACGCCGTCATTGCCGCCCACCAGGTTCACAAAAACGACTGGCAGTCCGGCGAGCCGCGCGCGGTGCGAGACCATTGCACAGCGCTCAGCCATCTTGCCTTTGTTGAAAGGCGAGGCATTGATCGAGACCAGCGCTTCTGCGCCCAACTCGATCAGTTCGTCCGAGGGATCGTTTGCGTAAAGACGCTCCTTCCAGAACGTCTTGTCATTCCAGAAATCTTCGCAGACGGCGATGCCCAAGCGGCAACCTGCGAGATCAAACACGCGGCGTTCGCGCGCCGGCTCAAAGTAACGCGGATCGTCGAACACATCGTATTCAGGCAGCAGCGTTTTGTCTTCAAAGCCGAGCAGCTTTCGATCGCGAATCACCGCCGCCGAGTTAAATAGTTTTCGCCCGGTGGGCAGTTCGGACGGGCGTACGGTACCCACAATCACGGTCAGTCCTTCGGTGGCCGCGATGATCTTGTCCAGAGGTTTCAGTGCGCAACGCACCACGTCGCGATCGAGAAACCAATCCAGCGAGGTGTAACCCTGAATCGCAACTTCGGGGAAGACCACGAGGTCGGATTGCTCTTTTTTTCCCTGCTCGATCGCTCGAATAATCGCGGCGCTGTTGGCTTCGTAGTCGCCGTTGATGGTGTTGATCTGGCCGATGGTTACGCGCATGATACGCAGCCTAAGATTCTCTCTGAGAGATTAGAGTTAGATCGGCGATGGCTTCGAAATCACTGGAGTTATGCGTTAATAGAGGTACATCAAGGAGCAAGGCCGTTGCTGCAATCCACGCATCGGATGTAGCCACGGGCCGTCCGTTGCGGCGGGCGTCATCGATAACTTCGGCCCACTTGCGGCAGAGGAGGGCCGAAGAGGGATGAATGGCATAACGCCGCAGATATTGCATCAAGTGAGTGCGCCTGCGCTGCCCCCAATTGGCCGCCAGCGTCCAACGCTCCAGCTCAGCCAGGGTCATGAACGAGATTACTGGCAACTGGTGAGAAAGGTAAGGAAGGTAAAATGAGCCACGATCGTCTTGTTTGTAAAGAAACGACACAACGTCCGTGTCAACCACTACAGACACTAGCAACCACCAGCTTTCAAGTCTTCCTGGCGCCACTCACGAAGCATACTGAGGAGTTCATCGACATCATCGCTGCCAGTATCATCTGGCGCCTCAGAACCATGTAACTCGCCCGCCTCGTCGACCGCCACTACGCCCTGTTGCTCGGCTAGCTTCGCTAACTCAGACCGCGCCTGTGCGATCTCGCGACCGCGATCGACAGCCTCGTCCAGTGTCGAACTCAACTGGTTCATAGCAATAACCTCCGCTCTGGGAGCAATTCTATCATGGTGCGGTTTACACCTTAACCAGGAGCGTCGATTAACTGCGGAAGGCTGAAGCTCATTTCTTTCCAAATCCGCCCCCGCCCGGTGATTCGATGCGGATGCGATCGCCGGTCTCAAGCTGCCAGCTTCCCTTTGCCGCGATCTCTTTTTTCCGACCATCGCGCACTATAGCCGCCCGGCCCAGCTTACCTTCGTTTCCGCCGCTCAACCCATAAGGCGCGCGTCTTCGTCTGTCCGCCAGCAGAGACATGCGCGCCGGTGTGAGCACCTCGATTTCACGAATCACACCATCACCGCCGCGATGCTGGCCACTGCCGCCTGATCCATGCCGGATGCGATATTCTCTTACGCGCAGCGGATACGCGTACTCAAGCGCCTCGGCAGGCGTGTTCAAGCTGTTGGTCATGTGAGTGTGCACCGCACTCATCCCCGCGAGACTCGGACGCGCGCCCATACCACCGGCCACGGTTTCGTAATACGAGAATTCGCGGTCCGTACGCGGGTCGATGCCGCCGATTGTCAGATTGTTCATTGTGCCCTGGCTGGCGGCGGGAATCCGATCGGGGAGCGCCCTGGATAGCGCTTTGAAGAGCACATCGACAATGCGTTGCGAGGTTTCGACATTGCCCCCCGCAACCGATGCCGGATGAGCGGCGTTGACGACGGTGCCCGGCGGCGCAATCACCTCGATTGGTTCCATCAAGCCGGCACTGGCGGGTACGTCGCCCCCGATCAAACAGCGAAAGACGTATGAAACGGCCGACACAGTGATCGGCTCGACGGCGTTAATCGCACCGGAGACCTGTGGCGCGCTGCCGGTGAAATCGACGACCGCGCGTTCACCCATAACGCGCACCTCGACACGAATCGGCACTTCCTGGTCGCTGATGCCGTCACTGTCCAGCGCATCCTCCGCTTCATAACTGCCGTCAGGTATCGAACCAATAGCCCTCCTCATCAATCGCGCGGAGTAAGCGATCAGGTGCAGGGCATACTCGATGGCCTCGCGTGAGCCGCGCCGTCCAACGATTTCAAGCAAGCGAATCGCCCCTGTTTTCAAAGAGCCGATCTGCGCCTGGAAATCCCCTCGCCGTTCGTCGTGTCCGCGCACATTCGCCAGGATCAGTCGCATCACGTCGTCGTCGACTACGCCACCACGCACCAATCGAATCGGTGGAATGCGCAAACCTTCACCGTAAACATCCGTCGCCAGGCCCATCGACCCGGGCGTCGCGCCGCCGATATCGGCGTGATGCGCACGATTGGCAACGAAGAAGAGGCAGGGGGCAGTGCGCAGTGAGCGGTGGGCAGTTTTGTTTTGTGCGAGAGCGACTCTCGGTCGAATGCTGGCCGTTAGCTTGCTGCCCACTGCCCGCTGCTCAACGCCCACTGGTTTACTGCCCACTGCCCACTGCCCACTGCCCACTGCCATGACCAGCGTCACATCCGGCAGGTGCGTGCCGCCGGCAAAAGGATCGTTTAAGGCCACCACGTCGCCGGGCCCGATTTCAACCTCACGCAGAGCCGCGGCCACGGCCATCGGCATCGAGCCCAGATGCACCGGCATATGATCGCCCTGTGCGATCACCCGGCCGGCCGCATCGAACACCGCGCAGGAATAATCACGCCGCTCTTTGATGTTCGGCGAAAATGCCGTCCGCCGCAGCGCGATGCCCATCTCTTCAGCGACTGAAGTGTACAGCGCGCGATAGATTTCCAGGGTTGTGGGATCGAAAGTTTTCATGGTCTCCTACAAAGGATCCAAAGAAGCTTCTTAGAGCCTTGACACCGTTCATCAACCTGATACGCTCAAAATCGTATGTCGACCATCACCAAATTCAAGCGAGTAGCTCAATCGATATCGGTGACATTAATAATCGGTTTGGGTGCTTTAGTCTACTCTGCTTCTCAAGCATCCGCGGGACGGATTTTCTACCTGCTTACCATCATGGTCCTGGCCCTGTTGGTGCTAATTATCTGCCAGAGCTATCTGGAATATAAGAAACGCACATACGACCCGACTCTGGTCCTAAGGTACCAGGACATATTTGATGATTTGATTCCAGCTCGGAGAACCGCCGCCAAGGCGATTTTAGACAAGCAGGATAACGCGATTTTAGACAAGCAAGACGAGCAGGATTTGGTAAACATCGAAGAAGTGTTGGATTTCTTTGAAGACTTAGGTTTCTATCTCGAGGCCGAGCAGTTCACTGCCGAAGTGCTTCATCACCATTTTTATCACTGGATTCGCGTCTATCTTGATCCGAAAGTAGTTAATGCTTATGTGGATAAAGAACGTAACCTTCAGCCCGCGCGCTGGGATCATCTGGAGCTTTTGCTAACAGCCGTCGCAAAGATAGAGATCACCAAGGAAAGCAAAGTAAAGGCATTGGCTGAGCTTCGATTCCCCGAGAACGACCTGAAGAAATATCTTGCCGAAGAGCGAGATATGGAGGAGTAGCACAGTGCCTCAGATTAATGGCGCCGCAGCCAGTTGCATTTTTTCTCGTTAATTTCAATCACTAGATTGCCGTAAGGGTCGACAGACGCGGTGCAATAATCCGGAATCAGGGTTGTTGATGAGTACTCAGTCACGATGCATGGTCCGCGCAGCCTTGCGCCCGCCGCTAAATCGTCGCGACGATAAAGTCCGGCGCGAACTCGCTTGCGATCAAGAAATACCTGGACCTGAGACCGCGGCTTCGTCATTCGCGCCTGATGCGAAGTGCTTAAGCGACCTTGCCTGATCTTTTCGACTACCCCAATTGATCGCAGACGCGCGCTGACGATCTCAATGGTGTTTGTCTTTTGTGCGTAGCCATAGCGGGCCAGGTGAGCGCGGTGAAACGCAGCCCTGATGTTTCCGGCTGTTTGTTTGACTTCCAATTCGAACGACTGGCCCAGATAGCGCATTGCCAGTGAACGGTCGTGGCGTTGCCGCGGTTCAGCGAAGCCTTCGCGACGCAAAATGTTTCGCGCCGCACGCTCCATCTCTCGGAATGCTTGCTCGAGTTTCACGTCGACACCCGGCGTTATCTCCAGCATCACCGTCCGGCTTTGATCCTTAACTACATCGGCGGTCAGCACGCCGATCGCGGAAAGCGCACCGGCCGACGTGGGCGAAATGATCTGCGGGATCCGCAGGGCCCGGGCCAGTTCAACTGCGTGCAAGCCACCGGCGCCGCCAAACGGAAGCAGGATAAACTCGCGCGGGTCGTGACCGCGCTCAACTGAAATTCGGCGCAGGGCTCGCTCCATATTTGTATTTACCACCGCGATCACTCCCTGGGCTGCTTCCACGGCGCTTACTTTCCGGCCCGCCGCCTTACTCAGTTCACTTGCCAATCGCTTTAATGCTTCCCGGGCACGCTCTTCGTCGAGACTGAATTCGCCTCCGAGTAACCCACCGCCGCCGAAATGGCCCAGCACCAGATGGGCGTCAGTTACAGTCGGTAAAAGCGATCGGCCATAACATGCCGGTCCCGGATCGGCGCCCGCGGATTCGGGGCCCACACGCAACGATCCGCCGTCGTCAACTCGGGCAATCGACCCGCCGCCCGCGCCCACCGTGTGGATGTCCATCACAGAAACTGCGACCGGCACACCCGCCACGATCGCTTCATTCGTCATCCGCATCCCCGCTCGATCACAAAGCGCCACATCCGTTGAAGTGCCGCCCATATCGAAGGTGATGATGTTGGGAAAGCTGGCAGCCCGCGCCGAGCGTAAGGCGCCCACGATCCCTCCCGAAGGCCCGGAGAGAATTGTGCGCACCGGTTCCCGAGCAGCAGCGTTGGCAGAGATGCTGCCGCCGGACGATTGCATGACGCGAAGATTGAACTTTGAGCTTTGGACTTTGGACTTTGGACGGTGGATGTTCGATGCAGCTTCATTCTGGCCGGCAGCATTCAAGCGATTGAGATATGCACCCATCAACGGCTGCAGGTAAGCGTTGATCGCAATGGTGGAGGTGCGTTCATATTCGCGATACTCAGGCAGGATCTCGTGCGACACTGATAACGGCAGACCAAGCAAGGCCAGGGCGGCGGCGATGCGCTGTTCGTGTTCGGGGCGCACAAACGAAAAGAGCAGCGAGATGGCCACCGACTCCGGTCGCGCTTTCCTTATTTTCCGGACCAGTCTCTTGATTTCCGAGACGTCCAGCGCTTCAAGAATCTCGCCCTGCGCGCTGACTCGTTCACGCACACCAAGTCGCAAATCGTCCGAGACCAGCGGCGGCTGCTTCACTGCATCGAGGTTATAGAGTTCCGGCCGCGCCTGCCGGCCGATGGCCAGTACGTCTTCAAAGCCTTTGGTAGTAACGAGGGCGACACGCGCACCCTTTCGTTGGAGCAGCGCGTTCGTGCCCACGGTGGTGCCGTGGACGACTTCCAAATCCTGCAGTTTCGAGTTAGTCAGATTCGCGATGCTGCGCAGGCCTTCAACAATCGCGAGCGAAGGATCGGCGGGTGTCGAGGTGAGTTTGAAGACCTGGAGTTGACCGTCTGCCTCAAAGACAAAATCCGTAAACGTTCCACCCGTGTCAACGCCGACGCGATTGCGCGATCTTGCTCGGACTTTTAGCTTTGCCATTTGTGGGAAAGAAAACCAGAGGGGTCCCTGAGCAACATCGCGATAGGACGTCAGTTCAAAATCGAGTGGAGGAAATCCCTCTTCTCAGTGCTGCAGCAGTCTTGATTTCAACACCGAAGGTGTTAACCAGTTCCAGCCCAGGGTAAACCCCGGGGTCCGCGACGACTATCTTCTGCTTTCTGCTAACTGCCTACTGCTTACTGCTTACTGCTTACTGCTTTCTATTCCGCGACCGCCGTCCAGCACCCACTCTTATTCGACGCGCGTGCTGCATCGAGCACCAGTTGCGCCCGGTAACCGTCTGCGAACGTCGCCGCGCCTTCCACGTTGTCCTTCTTTTCGAGCATGGCATCAATGATGGCGCCGGAAAATGCGGTGAAGCCGCGTGACCAACTGGCCGCGCGCATGCCGGAAGCCATCGTGTCCTGGCCCACGGGTACCGGCCGCCAGGCGCCTGAACCCGCCGGCGAATGCCACAGTTCGCCCGTCTCTTCAACCATCAATGCCCCGGTTGTGCCGTAGATCTCCAGGCGGTTTTCATAACTTCCGGGTTCGACTACTGAAAGGGAAGCCGCGCCCGTGCTATTCCTGGTGAGTTCAGAGTCGGCAAAGCGAAACAACAGCTTCGCTTCATCGTCGGTAGTAACCTGTCGCAGGGTGCCGCTCGCCTTATCGGGGCGCTCGCCAATGTGTGTCGAGAGCAAACAAGAGACCTGTGAAATTTCAGCATCGAGCACCCAGCGAAACGAATCGATCGCGTGCGATCCGATTGCTCCCAGGGTACCGCCGCCCATCGTCTCGTCGGACCACCAATCCCAGGGACGATCGAGCACGCTGCGATAGTCGGAACGAAATACATAATTGCAGTGGCGCACTTTTCCGATGGCACCTCCGTGCAACATCGCGCGCATCATTTTCCGGCTGTTCAAAAAACGTAACTCGTGATCGATCAAGGCGAGCCGGCCTGTTTCACGCGCCCGCTCGGTCATGAGCCGTGCTTCGTCGGCGTTCATGGCCATCGGCTTTTCACAAAGGACGGACTTCCCATTTTCGAGAGCCGCCAGGGTGATCTCCATGTGCGTTGCCGGCGGCGTGACGATACTCACCAGATCCACGTCGTCGCGCGCCACCAATTCACGCCAATCGTTAGCGACGTTGCGAATCTTGAATTCATCAGCCACGGCCTGGGCGCGTTCGCGATGCGCGCTGGCGATTGCCACGACGCGCGCGCCGATGCAGTCCTTGAATCCGGGAATCTGCGTAGTGCGGGCAAATCCCGCACCCACTATGCCGATGCCGATGACTTTGTTCTTAGCCAAGCAGTTACTCCTGCAAGCTGGTCGGCGACCGCGCTGGAAAAAACCTTTGACTTCATTGAAGACATAGCATAGAAGGTAACGCGTCAGATTTACAAACTCTCGGCTTCACCGTTGGTCCAAGATCTCATGTCACAAGAAGCACCTGAAGAACGAAAACCACCACCGGCTACGGTCCAGAGGTATTATTGGTTTATTGAGCTTTGGCACGAAAACCGCGAGATGTTCAAGGAACTCATGAAGCACATCTTGATCTTTGCACTCTTTCTTGCGACGCTGACGTTGCTGAGAAAGTTGCTAAATCTCTCGGACCTTCCTGACGACCGCAAGACGGTGCTCGATAAGGTGCATTTCTATATGTTCGTGATCACCTTGGTGATCTTCTCGACTAGTTTTATCATCAAGGTGCTTGTTTTTGAGTTTCAGGGAATGAAGCGATGAGCGAACGAATTGAACAGAGGTCATTGATCGGCGAGGCGCTCAGTCTTTACACAGGAGGCTGGAAACTCCAATCGATCATTTACTTGAGCACCTTGATGATCGCGCTCGCAGTTTCGCTGATTGCTGATCTCGGATTGAAATCGTCAGCAGCCAGCGTTGGCCCGTTCTCCGTTAGTTTGGTGATTGTTCTCCTCTTCCTTATCCCTGTTGTCTACGTAGCCTTTCGAGGTCTCTCTGGGCAGGCAAAGAAGTTTTCTGAACTCTCCCATGAGGCAGCGATGACATCCGGGTTTGACGAGTTCTTCATGAACATCCTAAGCGGCAAGATGCGGCCACCCGATCTCCCCGGCAACTTTGAACCGCATCCCGCGTTGATGGGAGTTCGCCACTTTTCTCCTTCCGAGCAGGCTCAGTTTTGGCGTCGCTTGGTGCGTGTTTCCGTCGACTCACTTCCCGACGAGAAAGCCAGGATAGTGGAGTCGTGGGCGGAGGGTCAGTCGCTTGTGGAAATCGCGCGGGGGACACGAGTGCCTCTAAGAGTTGTGCTCCAAACGTTGAAGGAATTCCAGGAGAGCGTTGTACGCCAATCCTGGATTGTTGAGCCCTACGGAATTGATGGCCGTAGAAACCCGGAGTCGAAACGACGCGATAGCACTGAGTCGCGAATTGCTGACGCTCAGCAACCTGCTTGGGAAACGCTACTCTGGGAAACTTTGCGGTCTTCAGATTTCGAACATTCGCGTCCGAGCTAGAAACTTGGAAATCTGCACTCTCGACAACTGAGTGTGATTTAAAGTGGTGTCCTAACTTCAAACACTCTGCGCCCTACGCGACTCCGCGGTAAGAGTTTTCAATCTGTTATTCACCGCCGAGGCGCAGAGATTACGGCGAGAAAAACTGCAATTAGGACGTTAGCTAATTTAAGGCTGACAACTTCGGCTGTTGTGACTCAGCACCGCACATCTTCCCCGGTCTCATGTAAGTATCAAGCGGCGTCGTGGAAAATCAATCCAAGCGTATATCGCTCTCCGCCCTCCAAGCGGCTTACGCCGTGGCGCAAGTTGGCTCGATAGAAGCCGCGAGCTCCGCGCACTGGCCGATAGCGCGTGGTGATCACCACTGCCTCGCCTTGCTCAAGCCGAATCGAGTGGCCCACAGACTGTGCCCGGGGCCGCTGTTCTACTAAAAGCAGTTCGCCGCCGGTGAACTCGTCATCAGGTCTGCTCAGACAGGTGATCACTTGAAAGGGAAAAACGATTGGACCATAGATGTCCTGATGCAGGCAGTTGTAATCACCACTGCGATAGCGAAGGATCAGCGGCGTCGGCCTGGTCTGACCCGTCGTGTGGCACCGCTTGAGAAAGCAGTCCAGCTCAGCGGGGAACTCACCGTCAAGCGACAGCGACTTCATCCATTCATTTGCGGTTTCCACCAGACAGGGATAAAGGGCCGCGCGCAACTCTGCGACCAGTGACGGGAGTGGATAGCCGAAGTACTGGTATTCGCCCCGCCCAAAGCGATAGCGCGCCATTTCTATTCGGCTGCGAAAGAGCGCTGGATTGGCGTAAAGCCCGCGCAAATCTTCAGACTCGCTCTGGCTCAGCAATTTGCCCAGCCTCCCGTAGCCCAGCGTCCATAAACTGTTTCGGATTTCCGGCCACGGCAGATCAGAGATAGTGGTTGAGGGGATCATGTGCCACATACCTTACACGCCGGCGGATGCCTTCTTCTATCCGTTTCTTGCGGCGAAACTGTTAACGGCGGGGCCCTCGAAGCCTCGCGATTCATGGCTCAAATCGAGGTGGGCGTCTTAATTTCCCTTTGCACCTTTGCCTCTTTGCGCCTTTGCGTGAAATGTTTTGTATTTGCACGATGGACTCACGCAAAGGCGCAAAGAGGCAAAGGCGCAGAGACTGATAGTAAGACACTGCTCAAATCGGCAAATGGGAGGCAGGAAATTGAGTTTTTGCGTAGAATATCGTCGCCGCAGAAGAGAACCAAATTGCCTGGAGTGCTCGTAGTTCCAATGCGAGTATTACTCAACGACCACTAGATTTGGATGCCTGTGAACCCCGACCGTTGGCAACACATCACGAAAGTCTTCGATGACGCTCTGCAGCGTGAGGCGGGGCAGCGAGCTGCTTTTGTTGCCGCAGCCTGCGCGGATGATTCCGATCTGCGCGCCGAAGTCGAGAAGTTGCTCAACTCGCATTCAGCCGATGTGACGACGCAAGTGAATGCCGGCACGCAACCACAACTGAAAGCCGGCCAGCGACTGGGTCGCTATCGCATCACCGAACGTCTGGGCGCGGGTGGCATGGGCGAAGTTTTTCTCGCTCACGATACGGAATTGGAACGCGATGTCGCTTTGAAGATCCTCGATCCTGACGTGGCCGGCGACCAGAAGCGAATGCAGCGCTTCATCCAGGAGGCAAAGACAGCCTCGGCGCTCAATCATCCGAACATTATCACCATCTATGAAGTCGGTCAGGCGGCAGGATTACGCTTTATCGTTACCGAATTCATCAGAGGCGAGACCGTTCGGCAACGTCTGCGCCGTGAGCCTTTGTCTCTGCGTGAGTGTTTTGAAATCGCGGTGCAGATTGCCGCCGCCCTTTCCGCCGCGCATGAAGCCAAGGTGATCCACCGCGACATCAAACCGGAAAACATCATGCTGCGGCCCGACGGTTTGCTGAAAGTGCTGGACTTTGGGCTGGCAAAGTTGACCGAACAAACGGCTCCGGAACCCGATCCAAACGCGCCGACGCGGTTGCAAATCAACACCGCGCCGGGTGTGGTGATGGGCACGTTCAATTACATGTCGCCGGAGCAGGCCCGCGGCAAAGAAGTCGACGCACGCACAGACGTCTGGAGCTTCGGCGTGGTGCTCTACGAGATCTTGACGGGTCAGATGCCGTTCACCGGCGAGACACCCAACGATATTCTTGCGGCAATCCTGAAGAGCGAACCGGCGCCGCTCGCCGCACAAGCGCCGGAAGCGCCGGAAGAATTGCAGCGAATTGTCAGGAAGACTTTGCGAAAGGATCGCGACGAACGCTACCAGACGGTCAAAGACCTCCTGGTTGATCTGAAGAGCTTACAGCGCGAGTTGGAGTTGGCTGCCGAGACCAGAAGGACTCTGCCGCCTGAGCAACCAAACGCCGCCACTGCGGCCGGCATTTCGAATGAGCAAAGTGGAGAGGCGACGGTCCAAGTCTCAGCGACGCAAACAAAATCAGTCGAGGGCGCTCGCACAACGTCCAGCGCCGAATACATCGTCACGCAAATCAAGAGTCACAAAACAAGCGCCGTTGTGCTCTGCCTGCTTGTCGTGCTGGGCATCGGCGCGGCCGTCTGGTGGCGTGGCCGAGTCAAGGGAGAATCCCGGACCGGCATCGCCGACACGGCATCAGCACCGATCAAATCGATCGCAGTCCTGCCCTTCGCGAATATGGGCGGCGACGCAGACACCGAGTACCTCAGCGATGGCTTAACTGAAAGTCTGATTAACAACCTGTCACAACTGCACGACCTGACGGTTAAGTCACGCAGCTCAGTCTTTCGATACAAGGGCCAGAGCGTGGATTCACAAGTCGTCGGCAACGAATTAGACGTGCAGGCAGTGTTGTTAGGACAAATGAACCAGCGCGACGGCGATTTGGTTTTGAGCCTGGAGCTGGTCGAGGCGCGGACCGGCAATCATCTTTGGGGCGAGCACTACAATCGCAAGCTTGGAGACCTGGTTAGCGTGCAAAGCGAGATCACGCGCGACGTGCTGGAGAAGTTGCGGCAACGTCTATCCAGCTCAGAGCAGCAACGCGCGACCAAGAGTTACACCGCCGATGCCGATGCTTACCAGCTTTATTTGAAAGGCCGCTTCTACTGGAACAAGCGCACGGAGGAGAGCTTTCAAAAGGCGATCGATTACTTCGGACAGGCCATCGCCAAAGACCCAAACTACGCTCTTGCATACACGGGGATTGCCGACTGCTATAGTTTCCTCAGCAGTCAGGGCATCCGCTCACCGCACGATGTCTTTCCCCTGGCAAAGCAGGCGGCCACCAGAGCGATAGAAATTGATAACTCGCTTTCCGAAGCACACACTTCGCTCGCCTACGTGAAACTCTATTACGATTGGGACTGGGTCGGGGCTGAGCGGGAATACCGCCAGGCCATTGAATTAAATCCGAATTACGCGACTCCTCATCATGGCTACGCTTACCTGTTGATTTCATCGGGCCGCACTGAGGCCGCGATCGCCGAAATCAAAAGGGCTGAGGAGATCGATCCGCTTTCGCTGGTCATTCAAACGGACCATGGCGAGTACTACTACTTTGCGCGGCGGCCTGAAGAAGCGATCAGTCAACTGCAAAAGGCCATCGACATGGATCCGAGCTTTATACGCGCACACTTTCTGCTGGGCCGCGCCCTGATTCAAAAAGGTCGTTGCGACCTTGGGATTGACGAAGCCGTAAAAGCGCGCCGCATGGCGCCGGCGATCGAAGCGTTGGGGTGGCTGGCGCAGGAATACTCAGTGTGCGGACGCCGGGCCGAAGCGGAGCAGACGATGGCCGAGTTGCTGGAACTGTCAAAGGAACACTACGTTTCGCCACATTGGTTCGCCGCAGTGCAGGCCGGACTGGGAAACAAAGACGAGGCCTTCAGGTGGCTCGACCAGGCTGTGGACCGCCACTTTGGCCCGCTCATCTATCTCAAAGTGAATCCGATTTGGGATCCTCTGCGATCGGACCCACGCTTCGCCGAGCGCTTACGACGCGTCGGTTTGCCGGCCGACTGAGGTCGTGAATAGTGCCTGCGGGCGCTTGCCACAAAAAGTCGAGATCTGGGCTGCAACGATACTCCAAACCGTTGACGCCGAGCCCCAGCCCGCAGAGCGGGCGATAGCATAAAGCCTGGGGTGGAGCGTAGCGGAACCCCAGGTAATCGGCCAAAGATAGCCCGCGGGCTGTTGTCATTCAATCCACCGTTTCCTGGGGTTTCGCTGCGCTCCACCCCAGGCTTTATGCTATCGCCCGCTTCGCGGGCTGGTCGGATTCCTGCTTCATCAGCGGCTGGGAGCAGCTCTCACATCCAGTTGCGGCTGGACCACGTCTCGATAACAATCCGGACAGATACCATGACTAAACATCAGATCTGTGTGCTGCGACAGATAGCTGTCGACGCGTTGCCAGTAATTCTGTTCATCACGGATCTTTTTGCAGTAGGAACAAATGGGTAGTAAACCCTCCAGTTGTTTGACCTGTGCGAGAGCTTCTTCGAGTTCATGCACGCGGTCGGCGAGTTTGATTTGCAAGTCCAGAACCTGGGCGCCGACCTGAACGCGCGCGCGCAGTTCCGCCCGGTCAAAAGGCTTAGTCAAGTAATCATTGGCGCCCGCGTCCAACCCCGCAACCACGTCTTCTTTGCTGCTCTTGGCGGTCAGCAGGATGAGATAGGGAGGGGTAGCGCGGGGCACATCGCGCAAGCGACGACAAATTTCGACACCGTCTATTTCGGGCATCATCCAGTCGAGGATCGCAAGACGCGGTGCGTTCACAGTCTTGAGGATGGTCCAAGCCTCGGCGCCGTCGGCCGCAACGACGACGTCGTAACCAAATTTCGAGAGCGTCGCTTCGAGCACTCGACGCGAAACGGCATCATCCTCGGCAATTAATATTTTCATCGGACACCTTTAGTTTGTGAGGATCCTGAAATCGCGCGGGAGAGCACACCGGCTGGGCGACTGTTTTTCAAAACTCGCCGTGAACCAAAAACAGGAACCTTCACCGGGTGCACTCTCGACGCCGATCTCTCCGTCCATCAATTCAACCAGTTGTTTCGAGATGGCCAGCCCCAGACCTGTGCCTCCGTACCGGCGCGTGGTCGAACCGTCAGCCTGGACAAATGCCTGGAACAGGCGGCTCTGCGCTTCGACGCCAACACCGATGCCGGTGTCGCTAATCGCGAAGCGCAACAGCGTCTGCTTAGCCGCATCGTCCACTTTGCTCACGCGCAGGAACACTTCACCAGCTTCCGTGAACTTCACGGCATTGCCGATCAGATTGGTCAGCACCTGGCGTAAGCGTCCGGCATCGCCGCGGAGAGAAACCAGCACATCGCGTTCAATCAGCGAGCCGATCTCGAGCCCTTTCGCCTGCGCCCGTTCGGCAAGCAGTTCCACTGTGTTTTCAACCGTCTGTTGCAGGTCAAAGTCCAATTGCTCGAATTGGAGTTTGCGCGCCTCGATCTTCGAGAAGTCGAGGATGTCGTTGATCACCGTCATCAACGCGTCGGCACTGGAACTTATTGTTTCGGTATAGTCCCGCTGTTCGGCGGTGAGGTTTGTGTCAGACAAAAGTCCGGTCATGCCGATAACGCCATTCATCGGCGTTCTGATCTCGTGACTCATATTCGCCAGGAACTCGCTTTTGGCATGGCTCGCTTCTTCCGCTCTCTCTTTGGCTGTGATCAATTGGGCATTCACCATTGTGAGCTCGGCGGTGCGTTTGGCGACCTCTTCTTCCAGATGCTCACGATGGCGTTGCAACTGTTGGTCTCGAGATTGAATCTGCGCCAGCATCTCGTTGAAGCTGTCTACGAGCAGACCCAATTCATCGTCGCCGTGCCGGGTCGCGCGCCGGGCATAGTCTTTTTCGACCGAGACAAGTTTCGCGGTCCGGGCCAGCTTCGTAATCGGCTCGGAAATCAGGCGCTGCAGTTTCGCTGAGAGTGGGAACACAACGCCCATCGAAATCAAGATCAGAATCGCGCTGATTCCCAGGTGACTCTTCTGTCGTGCGTTCAGTCTTTGTAAATCAGATTCCAGCTTGATCCTGCCGATCACATTTCCGTCCAGCCTGATCGCTCTAAACAGGGTGAGTCGATCATTGCCGAAGTGACTACCCTCAGCGGGAGGCGCGACGGGCGTCGAGTCAGCGGGCTGGTCGGCGCGCTGGTACCGCGCAAACGGCTTTTTCTCGCTATCGAAGATGACGGCCGAAATAATCTGTGGCTGAGCTCGCAACGCTGAAAGTGTTTCCTGCGCGGATTCCGGATCGTTGAAAGTGATGGCCGCGGTGCTGTTGTTTCCAATGATTTCGGCCTGCGTACTGAGATCGCGAACCATCGCCCGGCGCTCGACGATGCGGTCATAGCCCATGAACGATGCATAGGAAATGAGCAAGGCAACGACGCTGATGATCATGATGATCAGCGTCAGCTTGCGTTTGATTGAGAGGTCTCGGAAAACTCGCATCTTTTACTTTCTCATGATCCTGATCGCTAGCGGTTTCGGGACAATGCCAGCAGCTTCGAGCTGATGCGCAGACGAGCATGTTCCGCGCCGCGGACATTAATTTCAAACCGCACCTTGTTGGCCTCCAGGATGAAGTTGATGATGCCGCCCTGTTGATTAAAGTGGTCGGTGTCGCCGATGGTCAGGACACTTCCCCCTTTGACGCTTTGGATAATCTGAGGTATGCGCCTGCCCTCTGAGGAGCTGATGTAGAGGATGTGACAAGCGCGCAAATCCTGTCCCCAACGCAAGTGACGAACGACCAGCGGGCGGCCACTGATGCTCTTGCCGCTAATAGTCTGATTGAGTGCGCCGCCGAACGGATCGTCACCGATAACGCCGATGATCAGCGGATCGCTATTGCTGCCGAACGCGTCGGCAGGCCATTCAATGAACTTGGCGAAGTTGTAAAGGAACGCAGCCTTGACCTGATACTCATTCAATCCCTGAGCCCGCACCGGACCAATCGCCAAACTGCCTAACAGAGCCAGGGACAGTAGCGGTCTGAGGACACCGGTCAGGCGAAGCCCGCCCGCCCGACACCCGGTCACGGTTCCCTGCTTGATCTGATTTGACGTCACTTCCACAACTAGAAGCTCCAGGTTACTTTTCCGTAAGCACTTCGTCTGCTCTCACTGGGAACAACCAGAACGTCTGGTCCATTGAATTCCAGGTGCCGGTTGTCGAGGAGGTTCTGCACTGCGCCGCTCACCTCGACCTGCTCACGGATGTGCCATCCGAGCCTCGCATCGACCCTTGTGTAGCCCGGCACTTGTTGACTGACGAGGCTCGAAACATGGTAGAGCGCTGTATCCAAATCAAGGTTGCGCCAAAGACTGAGATACGAACGGAGTTGGAATTGGTGCTGTGGCGTGCGACCCTCGGCGGCTGCGGAAGTGATATCCCGACTGTTCGAATAGCGGTGCAATTGCACTCGCAGGAAAGAGTAACTGCCATGGAGTTTCCAGCGATGCGTGAGGTCGAGATTGGCAGGCGCAACCGATTTTCTTTAGCCGGCGCAGGCTCACTTTCAAGCAATCCGGAGCTGCGCTGCCGGCCCAAAGATTGGCGACGCGCAAGGTGGTGAAATCCGATGGTCGCAGAGGATCGTCGATTTGATTTTGCACTCTCACTTGTAACTCCTCAATTCAAGAGCTGATCCAGGCCGTAGCTTAGAAACGCACACTTCAGATTTCTCGGCGGCTCATACGAATTGCAATTCACCCGCGAGCACCAGCCGCACTCGTTCAAACTCACTTTGCAGTTGGACCAGAGTTGCCTCGGCTCCTGCTATCGACTGCCTGCGTAACTGAGATTCCAACTCAGCGCACAGTGCGGCCATCCGGCGCACGCCGAGATTGTTGCTGCTCCCTTTGAGGCTGTGCGCGACCCGCTCGGCAGCGGCAATGTCCTGCTGATTTAGCGCAGTCTGCAGATCGCTCAGCCGCGTTTCGGCATCGGTGAGGTATAAATCGACCAGCTCCTCGATCAAACTGGGACTGCCTTCTTGTTGCAGATCACGAAAACTGTCCAGCACCGACAGATCGATAACCTCCGCGGCCGTTTCCAGTGTTGAGTGGCGAGGCTGCTCGGACAGTGGCGTCTGGCTGAGTATCGCTTCCCAGTGTTCCAGAATCGTTGACAGTTCCGGCAGCTTCACTGGCTTGCTCAAGTAATCGTCCATGCCCGCGGCCAGACATCTCTCTCGCTCACCCTGGAGCGCGTGCGCCGTCATGGCGATGATCACAGTGTGTTTCGCGGTCCCGGCTTCCCGGCGTCGAATCTCTGCGGTTGCTTCGTAGCCGTCCATCCCCGGCATCTGGCAATCCATCACTACAATCGGATAGTCAGTGGCAGCGAGGGCTTCAAGTGCGGCCAGACCATCGACTACAACGTCGGTCTCGTAGCCGAGCTTTTGCAGTTGGCTGAGCGCCACTCGCTGATTCACGGCATTGTCTTCGGCGAGCAGGATACGCAGGTTTTTGACGTGGGCTGATCGATGCCGTGCGGCCGTCTGTGCCGCTGAACGTTCAGGATCGATCTCGGCATCGAGGACGAGGGCTTCGGTGTTCTGGTCCAGGAGTGTGACCAGCGAGTCGAATAGTTGTGATTGCTTGACGGGTTTGGTAAGACAGCGTTCAATCCCCGCTTCGCGCTGCGCTTCAGCATCGCTGATCTGACCAAGCGAGCTCAGCATCAACAGCCGAGTGGCGCTGATCAGCGGATCACTCTTGATCGCACGTGCCAGCGTCAGACCATCCATCTCCGGCATCTGCATGTCGAGAATCGCCAGATCGAACCCCACGCCCTGTGCTGCCCTTCGGCGCAAGACAATCAAAGCCTCTGCTCCGCTGCCCACTGAAGTCGACTGCATTCCCCACGACGCCAGTTGGTGCTCTACAATTCGACGGTTCGTTAAGTTGTCGTCAACGACCAGGACGCGTGTGTTTTCCAGACCGCCGCGCGCTGTCTGGATCAGGGCTTGTCCGGCGCGCTGCTTGTCAAAACTTGCCGTGAACCAGAATGTCGAACCGGCGCCCGGCGTGCTTTGGACTCCGATTTGACCGCCCATCAATTCAACCAATTGCTTCGAGATCGCCAGACCCAGGCCCGTGCCGCCGTACTTCCGCGTGGTCGAGCCGTCGGCCTGCATAAACGCATGGAAAAGCCGGTGCTGGGCTTCGGCGGCGATGCCGATGCCGGTGTCGCTCACCGCAAAGCGCAAGACCGCCCGGTCTTCGGTCTCGTGCTCTTGTGTGACCCGCATCACCACTTCGCCGGCTTCAGTAAACTTCACTGCATTTCCGATCAAGTTGGTCAGCACCTGCCGCAGGCGCCCGGCATCACCGCGCAAGTTGACCGGCACATCTCCCTCAATCACCGAAGCGATTTCGAGTCCTTTTGCATGAGCGCGTTCAGCGAGAAGATCAACTGCGCCTTCAACGGCCGGGAATAGATCAAAGTCCAGTTCCTCGAAATGGAGCTTACCGGCCTCGATCTTCGAGAAGTCGAGAATGTCGTTGATCACTGTCATCAGCGCGTCCGCACTGGAATTGATCGTCTCCGTATAGTCTCTTTGTTCGGCAGTCAGCTCCGTGTCCAGCAGCAGGCCGGTCATGCCGATGACGCCATTCATGGGGGTACGAATCTCGTGGCTCATGTTGGCCAGAAACTCTGACTTCAGCCGTGTCGATTCCAATGCCGCGTCGCGTGCGGCGACGAGCTCGAGAGCCATCTGCCTGCGCTCGGTGCAGTCTCGTCGAATGCCCATGAAACCGATGGCCCGGCCTTCTGCGTCCCGTTTAAGACTGACGGACTCTTCGACAAACACTTTGGCGCCGTCGGCCTTGGTCACTTCGTACTCGAATCCCTTGAGCGGTTCTCCTGTCTTGTAAATGTTGCCGTAGGTGTTTCGTAGTAATTCAATGAGTTGTGGACCGAAGAATTTCTTGTAGCTGACGCCGAGCAGTTCGGTTGGGGAACGACCAGTGATGCGGCAGAACGAATCATTCACGAAAACGTAGGCGCCGTTTAGATCAACTTCGAAATAACCATCCTCAATTTTCTCCAGGATGGTCCGATACTTCTCTTCACTCTCGCGCAGTTGTTCCTCGACCTGCCGGCGCTCGGTGATGTCCTGCGCCGTTCCAAAGATCCTCACCAACCGGCCAGTTTCATCGATGACCGGCTTCGCGTTCATCTGAATGGTGCGCACCGTGCCGTCGGGACGAATGATGCGGTGAGCGTAACTGGGGAATAGGTGATCGCGGTGGCCCGTTTCGATCTTGTTGTCGACCAGACTGCGGTCATCAGGGTGAACGTGGCTCAAGTAGGTTTCGAAACTGGCCGTGCATGCTTCTGGCTGCAGACCGAAAATGCGGAAGTACTCGTCGGACCAGCGCACCTCGTTCGTCAGCAGATCGGTTTCCCAACTGCCGAGACTGGCGATGTGCTGCGCTTCGGTTAAGCGCATCTCATTCGTCTTGAGTTCGATATCGATCTGCTTGCGCTCGATAGCCAGTCCCAGTTGGTCTCCGACTGCGACCAGCAAATCAAGATCCTGCTGGCTGTAGGCGTTTCTGTTTTCATAGTGCTGCACAACCAGGACACCAATGATGTCCACAGAAGTGCGCAGCGGGGCGCCTAACCAGGCAGCCGGAAGGGTCCCGAGCAAGTCAACTTCACCCCTGGCAACCAGTTCCCGAATCAGTTCCGGAGACAGACACATCGGCCGCCCGTTACGCAAAACATAGGCAGTCAGTCCTCTGCCTAATTTTTGCGGCACGGATACTGAATCAAATTCGTCTTTGCAGAAAGGGATGCGGAGCAGGCCGGAAGTCTTATCATAAAGTGCCACGAAACAATTCTCGGCTGAAAGCAGCTTGCTGATTGTCTGGTGAGCGAGCGTAAACAGTTCATCCAAATTAGAGGTTGTAATCACACCCTGGACAATCTCGGCAATCGCTCGACGCTCGGCTTCTGCGCGCTTGCGTTCGGTGATGTCGCGTGCCATTCCCTGCACGCCCACGGCGATTCCGTTTTCATAGATCAGACGGCTGCTGACCTCGACTGGCACGCGCCGCCCGTGCCGGCTCACTACTTCGACTTCGTAGGTTGTCGGCGCCCGGTCCTCAAGTTTCTGATTTAAGCTCGCGCTAATCTGGGCAACGTGTTCCGGCGCCATCAGCTCGCGAAAGTTCCGGCCGACGATCTCTTTGCTCGAGTACCCGGTAAGCTTTTCGGCTGCTCGGTTCGCTGAAACATAATTCCCGTTGAGGTCATGGACGTAGATCGCGTCCTGCGCATTGTCAAACAATTCCCGATAGCGCTCCTGGCCTTCGCGCAGCTCGGCTTCGACACGCACCCGCTGGGCGATGTGCATCATTGCCTTCCGGCCTCGCAGACAGGAGATGACCAGGAAGATATCTTCAAAGACAACCCACCCGGTATGTTCGAGCCAACGCCAATTGCCGGCGGTCAAGACACCGTAGACAGATTCGGGCCATAGACTACCGCGCAGAATATGGTCGAGCGCGACGACCAGAGTCGCTGGCACCAGCACGCGCCAGTCGCGGTAGAATGCGAGAAAGGCCAGCGAGCCAAAGACATGAAAATGCGTTTCGATGCGCCCGCCGGTGAGGTAAATCAGCAAGGCCCCCATCAACATCTGGGCGATGGCAATGGTGTAACGGGTTGAGGCTTTGCCGGGGCGAGTCAGCGCCAGCACGATTGGCAATATTGAAATCGCCCCG
>Ga0179594_10000111_pt1 | contig 26901 bp, 24 predicted proteins | sample CZOMad1_1_08_16f_FD_148625 | JGI IMG/M metagenome (GOLD analysis project Ga0179594, IMG submission 148625) | Vadose zone soil fungal communities from Angelo Coast Range Reserve, California, USA - CZOMad1_1_08_16fungal (Illumina Assembly) | ecosystem: Environmental > Terrestrial > Soil > Vadose...
GCGAGTGAGCGAGTTACTCTCGGCGGTGGTTAAGGACCGACGATGTTGGAGAGATGTGCTTTGCGCGACGATCGGCGTCGATTCAGGCCGCACGGCGCGATCCCGGCATCTCCCCTAGCTTAAGGCCCTTTCACTCAGCTTGCCGTAAAGCAGTTCGTTTTCTTCCTTCAGGGTGCGTACTTGGTCCTCAAGGCTCTTAATCCGTTCTTTGAACCGAACGATCTGAGCATCTTTGGCTGAGTCACTCTGGTTAGAGTTAGTTGACTCGTTCAATGCGAAGTGTGGGTGCGCTTGCCGTAACGAGCGAATCTGCTCTGCCAAATCCGAATGCTTAGGATCATAAAGAAACGTCTTTGATACGCGAGCGGCAAGACAAATCGTGCTGAAGTTGATCGGCGCGCCCTGGGCCTGGCTCGCTGCGATCGCTGCGACCACGCGGAGTCCTTGCGAGAAGTCTTGCTAAGATCTCGCATCCCTGCGGCGAAACGTCCATCAGATCTTTCGCCCAACTCTCGCGATCGGCCCTTTCGAGTTCGTCATCTAACTCGCGAAAACTAGCCGGACCATCGAAATGAAAATAATCGCCATATGTCATCGCGTGTGATGCCCCATCTGATTTCGCGGGACACCTATCCTAGCTATTTCGAACTCAGCGTCAGTTTCCACGATCCGAAATGTGGGCTTTGCTAATTTCACCTATCCGTCGGAAGTGGCAGGTGAGCACGGAGGATTCAAGTTAAATGGTGAGCTCTTCCGAACCGCGGCCGGATTATTTGGACGTTGGAGCGAGCATCACGCCGAGGCCGGCTGCCACTACCTTAAAGCCACGACGCCGAGCGGAAAATCTTGCCCGCGATTAGCGCCCCTTGGCTCCTGTCTTCGGCCGTGATAAGTCTTAGTTAGTTCGGGGACTTGATCGCTGATGTAGGCATCAAGCTCTTTTACGGTTATCTTGCCATCTTTGGGCGAGCCGTCCGCCTTGCCACTGAGGCCTTCGAGTAGCGCGAACGTGAAAACGCCATGACCAAGCTGAGCAAACTCGGTGGCAACTTGATCTTCCCCAGCTGAAGCCAGTACGGTGATGCCAGCCGATCTCGCAAGTTGCACAATGGCCTTCTCCTCCGCCGAGCCGCGCTGGGCCATCATTTCGACTGCGCCGCCGGATTGACACGCATCGAGCACAATCAGTTGCTTCTGCGCCTGCACCTTCGCGCATAAATCCTTGATCATCTGCGCCGGCATGCCGTTTGTCGCCAATGCCCCATCGTTGCCGTAGAGTCTGACTACGTCGTAAGGCACAAGGTAGAACTGGGATGGCCTTTGATCGTCGCCCTCACTCATAACGCCGTGTCCAGCGAAGAAAAAGACGAAAGCGTCCTGCGGCCTGACTTTAGCAATAATGCGATCGAAAGCATCCTGAACGCCCGCGCGCGTAGCCTGCTCGTCAAGAATGACCTGCTTGTTAATGCGACGAAAGATGCTGTGTCCGTGGTGCTCCACAGCATCGGCGAAAGCCTGGGCGTCTGCGCGGCCAAAATTCAGGTTGTAGGTTGTGTTCTTGTATTTGTCGAGGCCGACGGCGAGGACGTAAAGGTCGCTCACCGCTTGAGCTGCGCGCAGTTCGATCTTGATTTCCACTGGGCTGGATTCGGTGCGGTCCTTATTGAATGCAGTGGCGCGGAAGGTGTTGACGCCGGACAGCAGGGTTACGTTGAACTTCCTGCTGTTCCCGTACGCTATCCCCAAGCCTCGCGTATTGTCTGAGAGTACTTTGCCGTTCTGAAAAAGGCGTATCTCGTCTACGCCGCCACCCTGGTCGGCGACTTCCAGCTCGATCCGAACAGAGTCTTCACTGAACGCCTCGCCCGCTTTTGGCGAGATGATCCTTACCAGCGGCGCCGGTCGCTGGATCGCCTCTGAAAAATTGACTGCCGGCGCTTTGGCCCGCGCCGTGTCACCCGACATCACCTGCGCCAGGAGATGAGGGGTGTCGAATTGATCGAAGAAAGCGTCGAGCGCGATGGGTCGGTTGCCCTGCACGTAGTGCATAAGCTTCATGCCATCAGCGGAGGCATCAAAGCGGCCATCCGACGCCACCACTGCCCAATCGTTCTGATCAAGCGCGGTCAGGCTGGCGAGGGCTGCGCCACTCGCCACATCCCAAAGTTTTGTTTGAGCGTCCAGGCTTGCGCTAGCGAGTATCTTGCCCCCGCGATAAAACGACACCGACGCCACTTGATCGGCATGACCAGTGAGCGTTTGCAACTCTTTGCCCGAAGCGGCATCCCAGATTTTTACCGTCCGATCCCAGGATCCGCTCGCCAGCCGCTTTCCATCAGCACTGAACGCCACTGACTGCACTACGGAAGAATGTCCGTTGAGCGTGCGAATCTCCATGCCGGTGTCGACATCCCAGAGCTTGATACTTTGGTCCACACTGCCCGACGCCAGCGTTCGTCCATCGCTACTGAAGGCAACGGACTGAACCCAATTGGAGTGTCCATTCAACGTTCGCAGCTCATGACCACTTACCACATCCCAGAGCTTGATCGTCGCGTCCGCGCTGGCGCTCGCGATAGTCTTTCCGCCGGGAGCGAAGGCGATCATGTGCACGGAGTCCAGGTGGCCCGAAAGCGTGTAAAGAAGGGCGCCGTTTTCGACATTCCACAACTTGATGGCACTATCATCGCCCCCGCTGGCGAGCAGTTTCCCGTCTGGGCTAAAGGCGACACAGTTGACAAAGGCCGCATGAACGAGGGCTCTGGATTTTCCACTGACCAGGTTCCAGATTCTGATCGTCTTGTCATAACTGCCGCTTGCCAACTGTTCGTTGTCCGGCGAGAACGCCACCGCGCTTACAAAGCCTGTGTGTCCCACAAGACTCTTTGGAGAACTCTCTGCTCGGAGATCCCATAGCTTAATATTGGGCCCGTTAGCAGCAACAGCTAACCCCTTACCGTCAGGGCTGAAGGCAATTGCATTGAGAGCGGCGGAGTGACCAGTCAGAGTCAATCGAGTAGTCGCTAAAGCAAGGTCGACCAGGGCGACCGAATTGTCGTCACCGCCGACGGCAAGTGTTTTGCCATCTGGGCTGAAAGCAAGCGCCCATGTATGACTCTGACGATTGAAAGACTTGAGCGAGTCAGCTTCGCTGCCAGTAGTGACATCCCACATCCTGACCGTGTGTCCGGCGGGGTCGTTGGTGCCGCTCGCAAGGTACTTTCCGTCCGGGCTGAAGGCCAGTGGGTACACCCATTCGCCGCCAGCGCTCATCGTATGTAGCTCCCGACCTGAGGCTACATCCCAGGTCTTTATCGTCCCAAAAGATCCCGCGCTCGCGACCGTACGCCCTTGCGGGCTGAAGGCGACGGACAGCAAGGCAATTCCTCCGGCAAACGATTGCAGAAGAGAGCCATCAGTTGTGTCCCAGAGCTTGACCGTCTTATCCCAACTCGCGCTGACAAGCGTTTTCCCATCGGGCCCGAACGCTACCGATGTAACGACCCCTGTATGGCCCATCAGTGTGCGTAGCTCTTTGCCCGATGCCAGGTCCCAGAGCACGATCAGCTTGTCGATGCTCGAGGTGGCCAGTAGAGTTCCGTCACGATTGATAGCGACGGATTGAACGGCGAGCGAGTGTCGCGCCAGTGTGTGCAGAAGTTTGCCGGTCGCTACATCCCAGATCCTGGCGGTATAGTCGAAGCTTCCGCTCGCCAGATATTTCCCGTCTGGACTGAAGACCACTGACGTCACCTGTTTAGTGTGCCCGGCCAGCGTGCGGATCTGAACGCCAGACGCGGCGTCCCATATCTTGATAGTGTTGTCGTAGCTGCCGCTGGCAATTAGTTTCGAGTCTAAGGTGAAAGCAATCGAAGTGATCAGGCCCGAGTGGCCCGTCTGCACAACCAGCTCGGGCGGTTGATTCGCAGCCTGCTCCCCTGCGCCGCCTTCGCTTGTACCAATGCTGCCGCCGGCAAGTAGCAGTATCAGGATGAAGCTTAGGATCAGGTTATTTGCAATCATGGTGCTTTGCACAATTGCTACTGGACGAGCGTTAAATCGTCCAATACTGCAGCATTGAACGCGGCGAAGTGGTGGTTGTTAGAATCGAAACGAACCGCTTTGATGCCGGGTCCTTTGAGCGTGAACGTCTTTGCCGGCGCGTCGGAGTAGTAGCCACTGCTGCCCTCCCCGGCCGTGTCCAACTCCTGCCCTTTTGCATCCAGCGCCGTCGCCTTCCACTCTGGAAAAGTTACGCCCGTCGGTCCGGCGAGTAGCAGCGGCCTGGTGAACAGCACGCTTTGCAGAGGTGTTTTGAAGTTTAGCGTGAACGACACTGGATCGTTGCTCGGTACCTGCGTCAGTCCGTTATTACCTGAAGCCGCCTTGATCGCTTGCCCTTCATAAAACCGGCGCAGATCAAAGATGACGACCTGCGTGCCCGTGGTCACATCGCTCAAGGTGATATCCGCGGCCGCAAGATAGCCATTTGCTACCAGCCGTCCCGTGAGTGAAACATCCAGCGGCTTGCCATCCGCGGTCTTGTCAAAATCGAGCACCACTGGACGCTTCTGAGCCGAGCCCGTTACAGGGCTTGCCAGCATCAGATAAGCGACAACAATGAGAAGCAACGTAAGTTTCATATATTCATTCCATTCAGCTGCGGACTCGGTTGCTCGAATGAAAACGAGGCCGACCGTCGATGATCAGGTGGTGTCCAGATTTGGGGCAAGCTGGTGATGGTGGTCAGCGTCAACAGCTCGGTTTCGGTTGGTGCGGGCCGGGGAGAGTATAGCACTTGCGCGTCATCTATGTACTACCTCTTTGTAAGGGCGGATAGCGAAAGCGACGGCGCTATCGAAACCGGGACAATCTCTACTTCACCAATCGTTTCTGAAATCTCAGTCTTGCCGTCGGCGAGCAGGAAGCTGGAACCCGGCGCCATAACGCCGCCGCTTTGAGTCCAATTCGTATAGACATATTCGATGTGGCGTTGTCCCCAAAGGTAATGCTTCTCCTGCAGATCAAGCTTCACGGGAAAACCGGTCTTTGGATCGATGAATAACCGCAGCTCTCCATCCGAAGTCGTCCGTGCGATCACGATTCGTTGATAGTCGCGATACTGCTCTCTACCAGCGATCCGCGCATCGCCGGCGGCCATCCAGTCAGAAATGACGGTCCAAGGACTGAGGTAACGTGACTGTATGGACGACCTGGGTAGTGCTCGCAACTGATCCTTCGCGAGGCCAAACGCTCGTTTCGCGTCCGTCAACGTGATCTGCGCCGGCGGTCCGCCGCCCGGGAAGGTGGTCTGAGTAATGATGCGTTCGACTCCGCTGCGCGGATCGAACCAGGTTTCCTTAACCTGCATGGCCGAGAAGAATGGTGGATAGGTGCGGTCGGATTGGTAGTTCTGTTCGGCGGCGGCGACAGCGCGATAATGAATCACCGACTCACCGATGCGAGCCAAACCCATTACGTCTCTGGCTCGCGCGAGGACTGACGCCGGCGGTTCCTGAAGCGGCGCGGATCTCGATTGCGCAGAAACCTGGGGAGCAATCCCAAGCATTGCCATTAAAACGAGACTGAACCACCTCATGCGATTTCCCTCTGTTAGTCGACTTTCCCTTGATGGAAACGAAGCCGCTACCTGACACGCGCCAAGCGGACGCTGACATTGAATGATCCGAGTTTTTCCTTCGATGCTTCGGCCAGCCCTGAACCTACCCACGCGCGTCCTCGATCGTCGGTGAACCTCCATTCAATCTCTTCGCGACCGGAATCCGTCGGTCGTTTCGCATCTACAACGACAGCGGAACTCTTGTGCGGCGTATCAGCGACAACCTGCCTTTTGATCGTTTCCATGATCTCTGAAAGCGAAGCAGGCTTCGTAATCGATGCTGTCACTTCCCAATGTTCGGTGTCGCCATCGATCGAGACGATGTCACCATCCAGTCCCTGAAAGTTTGGTAGATACCGATCTGCACAAGCAGCACGCGCAAACTTTGCGTCTGGATCCCACTTGTACTCCAGGCCCAGCGCTGTTTGTTGCGCCTGTCCTTTGCCCAGCATTTTGGAAACGAGATAGAACGACCCGTCGATGCCTGACGAGAGGCCGGCAGTCGTAATGATCTTTCCGTTATCAACATAACGCTTGTCATAGACGACTTTGATATTCGGGAAGGCAGTAGCAAGTCGATCGATGCCGCCGCGCACCGTAGTCGCGGTTAGTCCGTCCAGCAGACCCGCCTTCGCCAGGATGAAAGCTCCAGTGCAGACAGACATTACATAGGTTGAAGTCTTCGCGTTGTCTTGCACCCACTTGATTAGTTTGGCGTTAGCGACCGCATCGCCAACGCCTCCGCCTGGCACCAGCAGCACGTCCGCTTTCGGGCTGTTGTCGAAAGTGTAGTCGGCGACGATCTTTTGGCCATAGACGGTCTTCACCGGGTCGAGTTTCTCTGCAACCGTGAAGACCTTGTAACCTGCGCCGCCAAAGACCTCCCACGGTCCGGCGAAGTCAATAATCTCGACGTGATCGAATAACAAGACACCTACAGTCGGCGGTTTCTTTTCGCCGTCCGGTTGACCTGCTTCCAACTTATTGCCGGCCGTTTGCGGCCTCGGATAGCTACGCGCTGTCACTGCTGATAGATTGAGCAACGCGATGGTGGTTGCGAAAATCATAACCGCTGAGATAGCAAGTTTGGCTTTGAGTGGCATGTCGTTCCCTTTCCTAAACGCGATGAATCGCGCGAGATTCGCCTACAAAAGTGATTGAAGTTTTAGCTTGCGCATGAAAGATGTTTGGCCACGCCGGAGCTTCAACTCGACGACCCGCCCTGACTTCTTCAACTCCTCTTCAAATTCCCATAACGCATAGTTCCCCGTCGAAGAGCCATCAATCGCCGTAATGATGTCTCCTACTTGCACCCCCGCTTCTGTTGCCGGTGAATTGGGCACCAGATGACGAACTATGAATGTCTTGTGTTCCGGCCCTTCGGCTTTTAGTACCAGTCCACTCGCGTCAGAGGCAAATGGTTTATGAAAATCAGAATTCGGTTCGAGGATTAAGCGCTTTCCCGGGTAGTCAATGATAATAGTGAATCGCCTGAGAATATTGCCGCCAAGATTGAGGTCGAATTCAGCGTGCGCCAGCGATCCCACAGTGTCCGTGGACAACGCAAACAAAGGCCGGTCCACTACCAGCGATCCAATGCGAAGCTGCTGACCGCGCCCCTCCCACTTAACCGATTCGCCGCCGCCCGCGCCAACATCAGGCGACTGTAGGGTCTTCATCGATTCAGTGAGTTGGTGCGCCTTGACGAAAGGCGTCGTTAGCGTCGTGCCCCCGGCACCGGTATCAAGCGCGATCTTTACCGGCATCGGTGAGTGATCGGCGCTCAGGATCTCGCCTTCAACTTGCGGGTCATAATTCGACCAGAGCGTGAACGGCATTACGGTCCCCACCCCTTTGTATTCGAAGTGGGCCGGATCGTGCAGAGTGATCATCCGGCGCTGGTAATCGATTTGGACCACAAGCTGTCCGAGTACATCAAAACCAAGAATGCCGTCGAAGCGACGCGCAATCAGCGCTGAAAGATTGCCCAAAGAGATTGCCGCGCCTCGTTTTGTGGACAGAGTAAGATTACCTGGCAGCAGAAAGTCGAGGCTCGGTATCTGGCTTGTGGTGAAGCTGGTACCGGAGCCGAGGCCGCTACTCGTCGCACCGGTCTGGATTCCCAACTCGGCCACAATCTCGGAAGCCACGATCGAATTGAAGGAACCTGTGTCGAGGGCGAAAGTAAGCGGGCCTTTGTTGTTGACCTGAATTTGAAAAAAGATACCGTTGGCGAGCAATTCAAATGGAAACCGCACTGAGGTCTTGCCTTCCGGGAAACGCGCAGATCCCTGCGCCAATACGGCGACGGCTGCGCCTTTCTCAATCAGCGGCATCCCGCAGACCGGGCAGGTCCCGGGCTTATCAAACTCCAATCTGTCACAGTCCAAATTACAAGGCGTGCAGACATAGATCTTGTTGTCGGTGAATAGCGCGCCTTTCGCGATTGCCCGCAACTCCTTCGGTGCGAATATCCCGGCCGTGATCAGCGACCCAAGCATCAGGAAAGAGCGCCGGCCGCGGTCCGCAGACTTTTTCATGTGATAAGGATATAAGCGGCAAACAAAGATGGCTATGACTAAGTCACGACATTTTGGGACATCCTTCGACTGAGGATAATGACCGAAAGTGTCGGAAGTTAGTCGTGGCCGACATCTTCCCTTCAGCTATACTCAATCCGTCTATGAATGAGAAGGACCCCATCCGTGTCGGATTTCTGGGCTTCGAGGGCCTGATGGCGCTTGATCTGGTTGGCCCGATCGATGCGTTTACATCTGCTTTTGTGGAAGGCCGTAACGGCGAGGTGTCGAACTGCTACGAGGTAGTAATCATCGGCTTATCGGGTCAGCCGTTCACTTCTGAATCCGGCGTTGTGTTTAAGCCGCACAAGACGATCAAGAACGCGCCGTCGCTGGACACGCTCATTATTCCTGGCGGAAAAGGACTGCGAGTTTCCGAGACGCAGAAGAAAGCAGCGGGATGGATTTCCAGTCGCGCCGCAACCACCCGCCGAATCGCAACTGTTTGCACCGGCACTTTCGGATTGGCGGCTACTGGCTTGTTGAATGGCCGCTGCGTTACCACGCACTGGCGCCAGGCGCAGGAGTTGGCGCAACGCTTCCCTGAACTGAAAGTTGACCCCAACGCACTCTATCTTAAGGACGGAAAGTTCTATACCTGCGCCGGCATCACTGCAGGGATCGATCTCTCGCTGGCGTTAATCGAGGAAGATTTCGGCCCGCGTGTGGCATTGTCCGTCGCGCGTGAACTGGTTGTTTACTTGAAGCGGCGGGTGGACAGGAGCAGTTCTCTGAAGCGTTACAGTTTCAAACCCGCTCCAGCGATCGGTTCGCGGACTTGGCAGCCTGGATTCAGGGACATTTGCGACAAGACTTGTCGGCAGAGGCACTGGCTGAGCGTGCTTGTCTAAGTCCGCGGCATTTCACGCGTCGTTTCAAAGATGCGTTCGGCACAACGTCTGCCGTGTTCGTCGAAGACCTGCGGCTAAGAGAGGCTCGCGAGCGCTTAACTTTACCGGACCAAACAATCGACAGCGTGGCTGACTCTGTTGGCTTCAAGAGCGCCGACGCTTTTCGTCGTGCTTTTGAGCGACGGTACGGACTGCAACCGAGCAGCTACCGCAAGCACTTTTCTTTACACACCAGGAAATCAGAGTAGTTCGTTCTCCTTTTGGCAGCACCGTTGCTCGATCAATTCCCTCGAGAACTAGTCTGACTTGGTAAACCGTGCCCGCCTCGGGTGGCACTTCACTCGCTAACCTGGGAATGTCCGAATCTGTCGCCAATTAGTCATTGAGCCATGATAGGTGAGTCGCTATAGTCTCCTGGCCGCGAGCACCGCACGGAGCCTTGGAAGTCACTAACATTATGACCAAGCTAGCGGATCATATTGAAATGAAATCATTCAAAAAGCGCATGTTTGTGTCATCTATGGTTCTTGGAAAGTATAGCCTAATGAACTTCAGGAAAGTCGTCAGCACCGCCGCCTTAATCTCAATAGGTCTGTTAGGGACAACGAGCACGAACTGTCTTGCCCAGACAAAAGCCTCGAAGATTGCCGCCCTCATGAGCAGCTTGTCTGAGAGAGGTCAATTTAGCGGGAGTATCGTAGTCGCTGAACACGGCCGGATGATTTATGAGCGTGGATTTGGCACCGCCGATCTCAAACATAACGTCGCCTTTACTCCGAAAACTTCCGTCTATCTGGCTTCACTGACCAAGCAGTTTACGGCGATGGCGATCATGATGCTCGCGGAACGGCGCCAGCTTTCGTACCGCGACGCGCTGTCAAAATATTTTCCTGAATTTCCGTCTTATGCGACGAGGATCACGATCAGAAATTTACTCAACCATACATCCGGGATACCAGACTATGTCGGGCTCGGTCTTGAGCGTCCGGGTTTGACGAACAAGGAAGTATTGAGCACCTTGATTCGCCAACCGGCGCTTGGTTTTACTCCCGGCGCAAAATTTGAGTACAGCAACTCGAACTATGTTCTCCTCGCGTTGATCATCGAAAAAGTATCCGGTCAGTCCTACAATCTTTTTCTTCGGCGCAAGATCTTTGTTCCGCTTGGAATGAAGCACACTTTTGTATACGACCAGTCACGGAAAGAGATGTCGCGGGCGATCGGATATAACAGATTCGGGGACGTCTCTGATTACGACCTGCTCACTTATGGAGAAGGCGGCATTTATTCCACCGTTGCCGACTTGTTCAAATGGGACCTGGCTCTATATACGGAAAATTTGGTGAGACACGCCACGCTTGACGAAGCATTCACTCGCGGCAAACTAAACGACGGTAGTTCAACCGGCTATGGTTTTGGCTGGGCCGTCGCCGAGTACAACGGTGAAACGATCTACGCACATGCAGGCCGCTATGGTGGTTTCAATACCTATATCAAACGTTTTCCGAAAGAGCGCGCGACGATCATCTTCCTGACAAACCATGATTTCAGAAACATGGGCAGCATCGGAAACGCTCTCATCAATATTCTGCACGACCGGCCTTACACACCGCCCAAATTATCAGGCGCCGAGTTGCTTTACCGAACTTATCGCGCACAGGGAGTTGCTGCCACAGTGCAGCGGTATCGCTCTCTCAAGCAGAGCGCCGATCCGGCATATGATTTCGGGGAGTCGGAACTGAATGAACTTGGTTACGAACTGCTCGGAAAGAACAAGACGCAAGACGCAATCGAAATTCTGAAGTTGAATGTGGAAGCCTTTCCTTCGTCCTCGAATGTTTATGACGGGCTCGGCGAAGCGTTCATGAAAAATGGAAACAAAGAGCTTGCCATCGAGAATTATAAGAAATCCCTGGAGTTGAATCCCAAAAATTCAAACGCCGAGGACATGATCAAGAAACTTACCAGGCGGGAAAGAGATCAGTGAGAGAGGGCTGCGCCAAAGCGTAGATAAATGTATCTCCCTTGCGAAGGAAATGCTGTTAACTAGTCAAAAACGCCGCGTCTGCATTGTCATATTTGATGAAGTCGAAGTACTCGACTTCTGCGGCCCATTTGAGGTTTTCTCCGTCACCGGTGGCCGCGAGCAGCTGACGCCATTTGAAGTCTGCACGGCGTCGGAAGATGGCGAGCGAATAACGGCGCGCGGAGGGTTGAGCGTCAACCCTGCTCACAGTTTTGCGAACTGTCCTCCCCCCGACATTCTGCTGATTCCTGGCGGCATGGGCACGCGCAGGGAGATGAACAATCCAGGAATGCTTGACTGGCTCAGACGCAACGCCAAGGGCGCCGAGTTGATTTTGTCGGTTTGCACCGGAGCGCTGGTTCTGGCCCAGGCTGGACTACTTAATGGCTTGAGCGCGACTACGCATCGCGGTGCGCTTGACGAATTGCGGGCAATAGATCCAGACATCGCCGTTGATAGCGAGAAACGATTTATTGATAACGGCCGGGTGATCGTATCGGCGGGAATCTCCGCGGGCATCGATATGTCACTGCATGTAGTGGCGCGGTTACTGGGTAAAGAGCAGGCGCTCGAAACGGCTCGATACATGGAATATGAATCGTTCTCAGCCGTTGCTGGCTTGACGGTATCGAGAAGCGGCAAGGACAGCATACGACCATAAGACGGTTTGAAGATCGGGGAACATATTGGAAGGGGAGAGCAATGAGGCTTCGGCTCTTGCTAGCGCTCAGCAGTCTTACAGTTTGCGTTGCTGTGCTTGGGGACTCTTCCCCCGGCTGTCAAGCGCACTCCGTTGCTATATCACGTGTCAATGTGCACCTCGTCACGGACGAGGCCGACGCGGTGCTGGCCATCCTCGCCAAGCGCAGGGCAAATCAAGTATTAACGCAGGAGGACTGGGATAGACTGTTCTCAAGCGAGGGCTACAGGCGGCTCAAGCGACGCGAGACGTCTATGCAGCGCTCTTTCACTGATGACGAATTCAAGTCTTTCATTCTCTCCGATAAACTCTTAGCCAACGCGAAAGCGCTCGCCGTGACGCTGGGTCGGTGGCGGCAAGCGAATGTCGGCCGTGCGGCGGAGCGGGCGCTGGCTTATCTGCCGAAAGAAGCCCATATACAAGCCAAGATCTATCCTGTCATCAAGCCTAGAGAGAATAGCTTCGTCTTTGAGGTCAATACTGACCCAGCCATCTTTCTTTACCTCGACCCAGTCAAGTCCAAAGAGCAGTTCGAAAACACGCTCGCCCACGAGTTGCATCACATCGGTTATGGCAGCAGTTGCCCGCCTTCGCGAATCAAGGCGGAAATCGCGCGCGCGCCGGAGAACGTTCGATTGGTGACGGACTGGATCGACGGTTTCGGCGAAGGCTTTGCCATGCTTGCCGCCGCCGGCGGGCCCGACATTCATCCGCACAAGTACAGTAAGCCGGAAGACCGTGCGCGTTGGGATCGAGACATGGCCAACTACAACAGCGATCTGAAAAAGGTACAGCAATTCTTCCTCGACATTTTAAGCAACAAGCTGAGCGAAGAAGAGCGCACGAAGCAGGGCTTCTCCTTCTTCGGCGTACAGGGGCCTTGGTATACGGTGGGCTGGAAGATGGCCGTAGTAATAGAAAAGAGATATGGGAGGGCGCGGCTGATCGAGTGCATTTGCGACCAGAGAAAGTTGCTTTCGACTTATAACCGGGCCGCCGCCCGACACAATCGCAACTCGCGTGTGCCTCTCGCGATCTGGTCGGCTACCGTGATCGACAAAGTACGTAAGACTTATCGTTAGCAGGACCCAGACTCTCGTTAACTCTTGCTACTTATTTGCCATCTGAACGGATTGATTTCCGCAATAGCCCTGAGAGTTGAATCCTGCAATTCGGAGGAGGAGTAATTATCTTGAGAAAACCCGTTGCTTCGGCGATCGTCATAGCATGTTTCTTGTCATACTCGCTCGCTCCACGAGCCGGATCGGTTGCCAGTGCCCACCTGCGACTGGGCGCATCGAGCGCAACCGCCAATCGAGACGGCCAGCATTGGATCGGAACGTGGGCCACAGCGCCACAGCCTGCGATACCAGGAAAGATCCAGACCTTCAGGAACCAAACGCTGCGCCTCATTGTGCACACCAGTGCTGGTGGGACGAAAGTAAGGATCAAGATCTCGAACACCTTTGCTGATCAGCCATTGGTCATCGGCGGCGCACACATTGCGCGCCGGATGGCGGGCGCGGACATCGATCCGACCTCTGATCGAACTCTGACGTTTCGAGGACACACGTCGACTCGCATCGCTGCACGATCGATGGTGGTGAGCGATCCGTCCGAGTTGGACGCTCCTGCGCTATCGGATCTGGCGGTCAGTTTGTTCCTTCCCGATATCACGATGGCGAAGACCTCCCACATTCTGGCACTGCAGACGAGCTACGTCTCCCAAGAGACCGGTGACTCGACTGCGACGGTGAATTTCCCCGTTGCCAAGACGATTGTCTCCTGGCCATTCCTGACCGGGGTTGATGTAGCGGCTTCACCTCGCGGAGGAACCATAATAGCGTTTGGCTCTTCGCTCACTGACGGAGACGGTTCCACAAAGGACGGCAACCGGCGTTGGCCGGACGTGCTCGCGGAGCGATTGCAGAAAGAGGGGGGCCCGAAAGAGTCAATGGGCGTGTTGAATGAAGGCATGATCGGGAATCGCTTGTTGAGTGACTTCGACAGCCCTCGACAAGCGGGCGGTCCTTTTGGAGCAGTTTTTGAGCAACTAGGACCAGCGCTTGGCCCGTCCGGCCTGGCGCGTTTCGATCGTGACGTGATTGCTCAAGCAGGCGTTAAGTATGTCATCCTTGCTCTTGGCGTCAATGACATCCTCTTCCCGGGATCGTTCATATCCATCACCGAGAGTGTGAGGGCCCAAAGCCTGATATCCGGCAATCGTCAGCTCATAGCGCGCGCCCACAAGAAGGGAATCCGGGTGATTGGTTCAACTATCCCACCCTTCGAGAACGCGATCTTCAGGGAGCCTCTGATCACCCTGTACACTTCCGAGAAGGAGATGGTCCGTCAAACGGTCAACGCCTGGATCCGCAGCAGCACTGAATTCGATGCGGTCATCGATTTCGACGCGGTGCTGCGTGACCCGAACCGCCCGGCCCAACTGCTCCCCAGCTACGACAGCGGAGACCATTTGCACGTCAATAATGCCGGTAACATCGCTCAAGGCAACGCGATTCCCCTTGCGTTGTTCCACAGGCGTTTAGCCAATGGCAGGCCAGCCCGCATCGAGGGAGCATAACTCTCTGCCTCACCGACACCCATTCTCGATGCGAAGCTCGCTCGTTGCTGGCGGGGCTGGTCAAATTAAGGCAAACATACTTGAGTCACCAAATAATTATCTCAGAGTTAAGCAAGCAGCTATTTCAGCTAGGTCCTAAATTTGGCAACGGAGGGAATTAGCATGTACTCCAAACTCGAGAAAAGAAGTGCGATTCTTAAAGAGTTACGCCGTCATCGCGACGCTCGTTTTCGCGGTGTTTGTTCTCGCCGCCTTCGCACAGAAAAGCGGCAAGCAGAAGTTCGAGGAGATCGATGTCGAACGCATTAATGTCGTCGAAAGGGACGGCAAATTGAAAATGGTCATTTCTAACCAGGAACGCCAACACCCTGGGATACTTGACGGAAAGATCATTGAACGATACGGACGACCGCGACCCCCGGGTATCATTTTCTTCAACAATATGGGAGATGAGTGCGGTGGCCTAGTGTTTGATGGTGACCGGAATAGGGGGCAAAGCCTCGCGTTGAGTTTCGACAGATTCCGGCAGGACCAAGTGATGCAACTTCAGTACTCAGAGGGAAGCAACGGCAATAACAGTGCTGGCTTGGTGGTTTGGGACAGGCTCGCGCCAGACGCACAGGCAGAGTTGAGCGGAAGGTTTCTCGAACTTGACAAAAAGCAGAACAGTCCTGAGAAGCAAGTGGCAATGAAAGCGCTCAGGGAGGCCGGACTCTTCGGTTTCGAGAGAGTATGGGCGGGTAAGGCAAGTGACCAAACCGCTAAGATTGTGTTATCCGATCCGCAAGGTAGGGCGAGGATAAAGCTCTCGGTGGACGCAAAGGGATCCCCGAAGCTGGACTTCCTCGACGAGGCCGGCAAGGTTACTTACAGTGTGCCAGATGCTTCCAGCACGATGAAGAAATGACAAGCGGGTGAGTCAAGTGTTGTTTTTGTCCTAATTAGCGTCGGCTTAGTGCTAATGGTCATTGGGTGTGTATGTTGTTTGGAAACGATCGATGGGCCGTTGATTATGGCTTAGTCGAGATCAAAAGAACAGATCTCGAAGAGTTTGAGAGCCGCTGCGGCTAGCGACTACTTCGACTCCGTCACTGAGCGTGAGACGCAATCGGCGATCGATCGGTTCGCATGAAATGACATGGTCCAGATTAACGATGGTCGATCGGTGTACGCGAAGAAAGTGTTTTGGATTGAGCCGTTGCTCGAACTCATTCAGCGTAATCTTCACCAGATAAGATTTGTTGGCGATATGCAGTTCGACATAATCGTCCGCGCCGACCAGTCGCGTGATCTCAGCAGCTCGCACCTGGACCAACCGGCAGTGACGATCGCGGACGAATAAGCGCTGCAGATGCTCTACTGGCTTTGTCTTAAGTGCATGCAGCGCCCTTTCTCGAACCGAAAGTTCATCATCTCTTGTAGAGTCGACTAACCGAAGCTTCACTCGCGTCAACATCTGATGGAAACGTTCACGGCCGAAAGGCTTGAGTATGTAATCGAGCGCTTCCAATTCAAATGCAGTCACCGCATGATCGTCATAGGCCGTTGTGAAGACAACTTCAGGATCGTGTTTGATATTTTCCAGAACCTGCAGGCCCGTGAGACCCGGCATCCTGACGTCCAGAAAAACCAAATCAGGGTTAAGCTCATCGATGAGGGTTACTGCTCTGTCACCGTCCGCAGCTTCGCCCACGATTTTCAGCCAATCTTCCCCCTCTAGGAAGTCCTTGATTGTTTGCCTGGCTAACGGTTCATCTTCAACGACGACCGCGCGAATGGACGGTTGGGTTTTCATGTTGTGCTGCCCCGCGATCGGTTCGCGGGAATTTCCATGCGAACTGAGAATCCCTTTCCCGGCCCAGTCTGCAAACGAAATTTCGCTTGAGCTCCGTAGCGCGTCAGCAGACGCTGACGAACAATTCTGACGCCAATTCCGTTTGATGCCTCCACCTCTTCCGGTTTAGCTCCAGGACCATCGTCCAACACTTCGATACGCAGAAAGCCGTTACTGCGTTCGGTATTGATCTGAAGCAGACCACCATGCGGCTGAGTTGAAATCGCGTGCCTGATCGAATTCTCTATCAGAGGCTGAAGTGTGAACGGCGGCAGGCGACAGCCAAGTGATTCAGCCTGGATTCTCTTTTCGATGCGAAGGCGATCGCCGAGTCGCAGACGTTCAAGGGCGAGATAATTCTCGACGAAATCCAGCTCTTCGGAAAGCTCAACGTCGTCCGCATCTTTCATAGTCATCAGTGTGTGGCGTAACAACGCAGCTAATCTCTCTAATGCATCCTCTGCCAGGAGAGGATCGTGCCTCACGAGGGCCATGAGTGAATGCAAGGTATTAAAGAGAAAGTGTGGGTTGAGTTGCGCGCGCAAAGCTTCGAGTTCAGCACGAGTGCGGAGCGTCTCAGCGCGCGTCGCTCGCGCCTCCTCCGCGCGAAGTCGTTCGGTGGTTTCGACCGCGTAAACGATTCCGGCAATGGTGACATAGATCAGTAAGCCCGTGAAGAAACCGCCCTGGAAAAAGCCCTCTCGTCTGAAGCTCCAGGCTCCGAACTGCAGTAATTGGCCCAGCGCATTGATAAACGGCACAGCATTCATCCACACAAGTACATAGACAGATGCCAGCACCAGATGAACGGTTAGGAATTTGTAGCGGCGGTCTGATGACCAGCGAAGTCGTTGGGAAACGGCGACGACACCTACGCCGAGCAACGCGGCGGGTAAAACATTTAGAGTTGATGCCTTGACCGCCTCAAAAAAGGTCCGCCCGAGATGGGTGAGAAACAGCGACATGTAGCTCGCCGCATAGGGCAGCCAGGCAACGCTGTATACCAACCAAAAGCGAAAGGACTTTCGCATCGAATTCCAAGGAGTTAGGTTGGGACTAATCGTATCAACTATACCCAAGGGCATCAACGGCAGCTTGGCGGTTCTTAGGCTAAGGGGCAGCGTTGGGCGTCGGTTTGTCGAACTTGGATTCCTCTAAAGGAACGTTGAGTTTGATCTCAGTGAATTTGCGAACGATCGGCAGGCTGCTAGGATCGGCAAATGACATTGTAATGGTAAACGGCAGCCTAAGACCTCCGACCTCACGATAATCGTCAAAGTCAGTTTGCTGAGGAATAGTCCCGATTAGCGTGCGGGCATAGCCGATTCGTCGTATGAGCAATCCACTCTCAACATCGAAGTACAGGCGCTCGGCTTTGTTGTCCAATCGAATCGCGTTGACAACATACACATCGCGATCGTCAATCTTGTCACGCCCGGAGAGTCGGGAGCTCGAATACTGGTCCTTCAGTTTGAGAATCCCAAAGAAAGGGAACGATAGTCTCTGATCAGCCAATTGCTCGCCGACTAATTCCTGTACGCCTCCACCGCTCTTAAGCCATCCTTGCTGTCCGTTAACGACTCGCTCGTACTCGCATCTGGAATCGCCCGCGCAGTTGCGTCCGGTGAGGTTTTGAATAGCGAAACTTTCATGCCCTTTGTCAGGCGCTGACTGTTCAGCTTCGTAAGCGACAACTTGGCCGCCGGAAATCGTAGTTGTGCCTTTGACGACACAGTTCTTAATCCGATCAGTTGCAGCTTTGCCTCCGATCGCGGCTAGATACTTATTCCAGACCTCATCAACGGAAGGTAAGGCGGAGGTGGGGCCTGGAGTTGATGCGATCGGCGGGCGTGACGAAATGAACGGTAGAGGTAAAGCCGGCGCACTCTGTGGTAAGCGATGACCCTGGTGACAGGTATAGCAACTCACACTCGGTCTTCCCTCGCCAAGCGTCTTGTTTATTTCGGCAACCATCTTGATCATTCGGCGAGCAGTTTGTTTCTCCGGCTTATCATCAACTGGAGCATCGATGAAACCATTTTTGATCACGTGACACGAGCCGCACTGAAAACCTAGCGAGGCCGCCATGAATCTCATTGCCGGGTACAACTGCGACTGCGGCATTCCCTTCAGCACCTGAATATTCTTGCCGACTTGTTCAACCGTTTTCTCGGCAGGTGCCGCTGGCGCGCTTATAGCCTTGCTGTTTTGATCGCGTGATCCTTGTGCATTGCCGGGGCCGGTTGAGATCACGAAAGGAGTGGACACCAGGAGACTCAGAACAATTAGTTTAAGAATGCTTCGCTTCATAACAGGCTACCAAACCGCTAAGGCCGCGCCGGCAATCAAGAGAGGACTGACCAATGCACCAGTATGATTTCACTACGCTCTCACCATTCGAATTCAGTCGACCTGATTCCACTCTGCCAAGAGCCAACGATATTAGCGTGACCTCAAGCATGCGAAGACATATTCGGCGAACGAACCCTTTTCGCGGGCGAATGAGCAGACTAGCTGACCGTGGAAGGATCCTGAGGCTCACCATCGCGCCCGCCACTGTTTGTTCGTTCACCGACTCATCTGACGGGTTTGCCGAAAATGTCTTTGTTTGCGCGAAATGCCTGGTTACCATCCGGCCCGGTTAGCAACATAGATTTGCCAGCAAGAGCGGGCCGGCCGGTTAATTCTCAAACTTGATATGTTTCAAGATCTCCGCTTTGGTTTTCGAATGCTTCGGCGCAATCCGGGCTTTGCTATCGTCGCAATCCTTTGCCTCACTTTGGGGATTGGCGCCAACGCCGCCGTATATAGTTGGATGGAAGGTATCCTCTTTCGTCCATTCCCTGCCGTAGCCGAACAGGACAGGTTGCTGACCGTCGCGGGAACGGCTCGCGGCATTGCTCATTTCGACGATGTCTCGTGGCCTGACTTCGATGATTTCCGGAAGAGCTGCACGTTGATCGATTCGTTCATCGTGAACAAGATCACCGGCACCACGCTCAGCATCGGCGATCGGGCCGAGCGCGCTTCGGGTAGCATCGTGTCAGCGAATTATTTCGAGGCGCTTGGGGTCCATCCAATTCTCGGGCGCGGATTCGAACCAGCAGAAGACTCGGGACGCAATGCTCATCCGGTTACTGTGATCAGTTATCGAGTTTGGCGGGAACGCTTCGACGCTGATCCCCAAATCATTGGAAAGACACAGCGCCTCAGCGGTGTTCCCTTTACAATTATAGGCGTTGCGCCCGACAGCTTTGACGGAACCTTCGTTGGCTATGCGATTCAGTTTTGGGTTCCGGCATCGATGCAGGAAGTCTTCGATGGTGGTGAATACAAACTAGAGGATCGCTCCGCGCGTTGGATCGAAGGTTTTGTCCGACTGAAGCCCGGCGTGACTCGCGAGCAAGCACAAAGTGAGATCTCGGCAGTCGCGAGCCGCCTGGAAAAAGATTATCCGGCAACAAACCGCGGCCGCGGCGTCAGACTCATGGAGTTGTGGAATCACCCATTCGACAAAGCGGGTGAAATGCTGCCCACACTGCGAATCCTCCTGGTAGTCGTGATCTTGGTGCTATTCATCGCGTGTGCCAACGTCGGAAATTTGTTGCTGGTTAGATCACTGGCGCGCCGGCATGAAATATCCGTCCGGCTCGCAATCGGCGCGAGTCGCGGTCGAGTGTTGAGGCAACTCCTTACTGAAGGCCTCATCCTTTCCAGCGTCGGCGCGGTTGGCGGACTGCTAATCGCGTATTGGTTCAGGCACGGTCTCGTGCCGTTTTTTCCGACCGGAGGTGCCGTCATAGTGGACCTGGCCGGCTCAATTGATTGGCGTGTCCTTGGGTTGACCCTCATCGTGGGCGTGTTGTCCACTCTGATGTTCGCGCTAATTCCAGCAATTCAGACGGGGAAGATCAATCTTGCCACTGCGCTAAAATCTGAATCGCGCGGCGCGGTTGGAAGCGGGCGATCGCGAATTCGCTCGAGTCTGGTATTGGTCCAGGTATCTTTGAGTTTTATCTTGCTGGTCGGAGCGGGTCTACTGATTCAGAGCCTGCGACAAATCCGACACGCCAGCCCGGGTTTTTCTACGAGCGTTTTGACGACCGGAGTCAATCTGTTAGCTGCGGGCTACGATGTCCAGGGGGCGAAAGTCTTTCAAGACGCATTAATCGATCACATTCAGAACATTAGCGGGGTAGAATCGGCCGCGTATTCACGAATCAGGCCCTTCACCTATCAACCTTATTCTTCCGTGCCAATCGCCGTCGATGATTACCAACCTCCTCCCGATCAGCAACTCACTGCGCAATATAATGAAGTAGGGGCCAATTATTTTGCCACTATGGGAATCCCGATCCTGTTCGGCCGCGAGTTCACGAACGATGATGACGAAACGAGACCTCCCATCGCTGTCGTGAACGAAACAATGGCCGCCCAGTTCTGGCCGGGCGGAGATCCACTCGGCAAGCGCCTTAAGGTCAAGGATCGATGGATGCTAGTGGTTGGCGTCGCCAAGGCTTCAAAGTACCGGACGTTTCTGGAACCTTCTCAGTCATTCTTTTATGTGCCTCTGAAACAGAATCCTTCGCGACAAGTGAGTCTGAACATACGAACACGTCTGGATCCGGGGACGATCACGGCGGCGATGGTCCGCGAGATCCATGCACTTGATCGGGATCTGGCCCCAGCAGAGGCAATCACGATGCGTGAACAAGTTGACCGTTCGACGTCATCTCAACAAATCGCCGTGATGCTGCTCGGAGTATTTGGCGGATTGGCGTTGCTGCTGGCTGCAATCGGACTCTACGGAGTGATGTCATACTCGGTGTCGCAGAGTACGCGCGAGTTGGGCCTACGCATGGCTATTGGCGCTCGTCCTTTAGATCTGTTTCGACTCGTAATCTCGCATGGTCTGGCGTTGACCGCGGGCGGCATTTTTCTGGGGGCAGCGGTAGCGTTAGGGCTGACAAGGCTAATCGGTGACCTTCTGTACAAAGTTAACCCGCGAGACCCGGTGGCGTTTGGCTGCGCATTCGTGGTGATGACGATCGTTTCGTTGGCAGCCTGTTTTCTGCCAGCCTGGCGGGCGACGCGGATCGATCCGGTCCGCGCGCTGCGGGATTGATAGCGAGTCAAATCTGAAATGAACACTGGCGATGCTGAGACGAGCTCAGACCACTCTGCGCTGTATTTTGAGTTGAATGTGGTTGGTTGCGTCCGCCATGGCCTGATAGCCAATATCGTGGGGATCGAGATGGTCTTTCGACGGGAAGTGTGGCAACAGTCTGCTGGGGTGATCCGGATCGCGCAAAACCGCGTGGAAATCGATCACGGCATCGAACGGGCCACTGCTCTTATGCATTTGTTAACCCTCTGCCGAACTGCTCCCTAGGATTCCGATTCGTAGACAGGTTACTGCCTCCATCAGTTCCAATGAATCTGACCACTCTAACCGAAGGACATCTAACTTCGTTTTCGTAGTCGCGATCGGCGGGAGGGATGGCGAATATCCTTGCAGCTTGATAGGGAACTTCGAGAGTCAGAAGAATGAACAGAGTCTCTCTCACCCTAAGACTTCACCGAAGGCCCCAGAATTAGTTATCTTTCATCGTGCCCTCGAAACTAACTGTAACGTCTGCGGTCCTCTCGTACAGATTGATGGTCGCGACCTTCTCGTGAAAGTTCAGAGTAAACCGGAAGTCACTAATGTTTGCGACCTCATCGTAATCAAGAACGAAGATGGTCTCGTCCTGCCACAACCCTTTGACCGCGACCGGAAGCCCGTACCTTCCATTTGGAGATACACGCGGCACGCCATCCAGACCAATCGGTCGAACTTCAGAGCGGCCGTCGGCAAATGTGAGCCGGACGGATGTATCGCCTCGCGGTGGAAAGGTTAGCGACATCTGCTGCAGACCAATCGGGTTCGGCCCCATCTCATAAGTCTTGCCCGAGACTTTCGCTGCCATCTGCGGTAAATTGCGAGCGGGCTTGGATGCGGGCGGAAGAGTACTGGTTCGCAGCGCCGCCTCGAGTCGCGCGACTCCAGCCGGGTTATCCGGCAACGGACGATCAGATTTGAGCGCCTTGATCAGGAGCGCCCCAACATCACCGGGTTCGAAGCCGCCGCCAGTCTCCACCGCGACGAGCTTCAGTTCAGGAAGGACAGTGATTCGCTGGCCGCCTCGACCGACTGCTTCATAAAGTTTGTCCTTCGGACGGACCCACCAGCCATATCCATAGTCGCTGTCTGAGCCCGTTTGCGCGTGCATTCGAGTGGAATCGGCGATCCAGTTGGCCGAGACAATTTGCTTGCCATCCCACATTCCGTGATTGAGATAGAGATAGCCAATCTTAGCCATGTCGCGTGGATGAAGGTGCAGATCACCCCAACCGTGATTTACGCCCTGGGGATCAGCCGGCCAGACAGCCTCATGAATTCCCAGCGGTTCGAAAAGCCATCGCCGCGCGAAATCGAAGGCACTCATGCCAGTAGCCTTTGATACGACTCCGGAGATTAAGTGCATTCCGCCGCTGCAATAGACGAACTTACGGCCTGGTTCCTCAGCCATCGGCAGGTCGAGCATGAACCGAACCCAATCCTTAGATTCCATCATCTGATGCAGGGTCAGCTCATTCTCTCCTGGCTGGCACCTGAGGCCTGAGGTCATCGAGAGAAGACTATCCAGACTGGGCCTCGCTTTGCGCTCATCCTGATTGGCAACAGAACTTTGAACGAAGAATTCGGGCACTGCTTGCTGTGCTGTTTTGATCTTTCCCTGATCTATGGCAATACCCATGAGGGTAGAGGTCACACTCTTGGTCACCGAAGCCAGGTCATGAACACTCTTTTCATCATAAGGATAGAAGTAAGCATCGAGCACTACGTAACCGTTGCGCACCAGCAAGAGGCTATGAATGTTGATGTCATGCTGGCGAATGTAGTCCAGGGCCTCAGCCAACTTAACTGAGTCGATGCCCTGCTGCTCTGGCGTCGACGAACGCCATCCGTTCGTCGGCCAGTAAGCAGGTGCCTGGAGAGGCGGCGTTGCGGCCAGGCTGATCTGAGAGCAGACAACAATCAGGATGAAATGCCGTAGAATTGCGCGCGATGCCTGGCAAACATTCGCCGCACTCTTAGTTTTGAGATTGTTCATCGGTTTCCTATGACTTCCTGGTGTGACGCGGCGCTGGCTGGAGATGAAAGACAACTCCCGTTTCGGCGGTGAATGGCTCGTTCGTCAAGCCGATGACTAGGGTTTCGTAGCGACCCTTGCTGCTTGCCGTTCCCGTTGCTCTCAGCGCCATAGCCGTCATGAAAGCTTCCAATGGCCCTACGAGATCGAGATCCTGTAACCCGTCATATCCAGAAAAGCCGATACGTTTCGGACTCATATTCCCTCCACTGATCAGGAGTATAGAGGCGCGAGCGAATGACCGCTATGACATACATCGGACAGTTTCGGACTTTGATCGGTGGCTCTCGCCCACGCGTGGTCGACTAAGCAAACAAATGATCTGACGGCCCGCGGCCATTGTCGAAAAGGGGCAGTCTGTAGATCGAGCTACGTATTGAAATGCCGCGTCCCGATATGCAAATCGCTGCCGCCTTTATTTGGAAAGCAGCCTTACACACTGAGGATCAGGGTAGGGTTTGTTTGGTGTTGCCTCACGGAACGATATTTAACCATGGATCCACCGCTATCGATTTTCAGCGAAGCTTCTTTACTCAATACTCCGTAGAGCACGTCCTTAATCTCGTCGACTACCAGTTCTTTCTATTTGCGGAAGCCAGGCACCCTGCCGTTGTTATCGCCTATCGCAAGAAAACGCCAGACTCACGACAGCCAATAGAATATTGGGCGCCCAAAACGGATGGCTTGGTGATGCAGGCTGAGATCATCACCGTTCCCTCAGAAGATCGGTCTCAACTAACACTAAATGAAATACTCCTTGACCTCGAAAGCAAGGATGCGCCTCAAATCTGGAAGCAGCGATTCTGGGCTACCGCCAGAGATCGGCGGCTAATGGATCGACTGACACTTTACCCGCGCTTGCGAGACTATGTGCGCCAGCCAAGGGAGAAAAAGGCCCGGGGCAAGAAATGGCTCATGGCTGAAGGTATCCAGCCAGTGGGTAAGAATGATGATCCCACAAAGGCCAAGAAGATCACGCTGCCATCAAAGCGATTCATCAAGGCCCGGTCCTCGAAGCTGGATTTATTCTTACTTCGGGATGATTGCGCCAATTTACCAGCAGCCGAGTTCATTGTCAGAAGCAGGTCAAATACAGCGACGGCCGTGTTCAAGGCACCGCACGTCCTCGTAGCAAAGGGATTTTCTAGCATTGCGTACGCCGATTTTCATGTCTCCTTCAGGCACGCCCTCCGCGGCATTACGGGACCACGAAAGGATCGGGACTTGTTCGTTTTCCTGGCGGCCTATCTCCGTTCCCCCACTTGCGAGATATTTCTCCTTTCAGATCTCATCCAATTGGGGAGTCAGCCGCCAAGAAGTACATGTTGAAGAGCTTCTACGACTACCATTCATCAGACCTGAAGCAATGGAAGACTCTCGCCGGGCTTGGGAAATAGTCAGAGAGGTCGCGCGGATCGTTGACGCCGCTACAATACGTGCCGGCGAGTTCCTATCGAATCGCGAAGAACTTATTCATACGGCGGATCAAGCAATTGAGCCTTTATTGGATGAATATTTTGACATTCTACCGATTGAAAAGATCCTAATCAACGATACACTGAGAGTCATTATCCCCAGCCTGAGACCCACGCAGAAAAAGAGAATGGTTCCCACAATTTATCCGAGCAGTCCTCAACAACGCGCAGACTATACAGAACAACTTTGCAACACATTAAACGCGTGGTCGAAGAGCCGACGGTTCGTGGTTCGCGGTCAGACCATGGCCGTCGAGAAACTCGGGATTGGAGTAGCAGTGTTGCAGAAGACTTCTATTGCAAACGATTTTCAGCAGTCAAAAATCTCCAGCGATCTCTTGGCCGCTCTCGCGCGCCTTCGCAAAGTGAGTTCACGAAAACTCAATACGTTCGAATTGTTCCGCGGCGCCAAAGTGTTCGACCGCAACAGCCTCTACTTAGTGAAAGCCATTGGCCAAAGGTTCTGGACACAAACAGCCGCTCTCAATGATGCGGACGAGATTGCAGGAACGCTCCTCATGTATGTCCCACAGGAGGTGGCTTGAGCGTAGTCGGTACTCCCACGGAATGGGTCGATCTCATCGACTCGATGGTGCCCGATATACTAGCCCTGGTCGTCGCGACCTGGCAGGACATGCCAGCTCCAGCTGCAGATGAAAAAGAGGACAAAATCACGGACGACCTCTGTCGCGCGCTCCGCCAGAATCGTAGTGCCCGGGGACTGATGTTTCATATCCTTACCCAGTTTGTCGAGTTGGAGCCTCTTGCTGGACAAGAGCTCGGCAGACTCGACATTGTGTTTATGCCACTGGTCCCAGGAGAGCAAGTCTGGAAAATAAACGACTCAACGCGCTAAAGAATGGCAAGGTTCGCGCCTACGCTTCAGAGTATGTGAGCTTCGGTATGTCACGATTCGTCAAGGGTCAATACTCCAAAACAGTGCGACATGGCGGCATGATCGGATATGTCCTGGACGGCGATGTTTCCCGCGCCACCGCGAATGTCGAAAACAACATCAAGATCCAGCATGTCTCGCTATGCATGAAACCCCCAGGAACTTTGCTACCGTCAGCGATTTTGGACGGGGATACTCGGGCGCGAGAAACACACCATCAGCGAACCCCTGAGCTCACGCTTTTTCGCATCCATCACCTATTCATGTCCGGCAACTTGAGCGGCCAAACAGCTGCCCGTCGCCAAAGGAAAAAACCTTGAGCTCATGAACTCGATGACAGAATCCTCAATCGTCGCTTCCGGCCAGAACAAGCTCACCGGAATTGTCAGTTTCTTCAACTATTAGGTCGATATCAACATTGAAGCCTCAGGGGAAATAATTTACGTTCGTGCAAACGGCCGCTCTCAGGGAATTGCTCGTAGCCGCGGCTTTGTATTCGCCAACTCTTTTCCAGTCTGGTTATGTAAATCTCATGACACGATCCAATCGTTAACTCTTGCAAATACTAGGAACGGTCCTGTACGTTTCAGATCAAGCTCGTTACGTAATTCTCCTGACAGCGCGCACGCATTACCTAAATCTCCTGACTTAGTGTTCAGGCCGGAGTATAGTTTGAGTTACCGGGTCTCATTGCTGTTCTTTAAACGTAAGCGCGTGACCCGAAACCGCCGGTTGACGTGCCGCCGATGGTGGCGCCTTCAGTTGGTCTCCTGAGTGTATCTGAGGGCCGTGACCATGAATCCATGTGGGCCTAGTATGCCGACAGACAAACAAACTCGGCTCTGATGGATCAATATGTCTGTAAAGATCGGAAGAAACGAACCGTGTCCGTGTGGCACCGGTAGTAAGTACAAGAAGTGTCACGGCAAAGCGGGCGCTACAAATTTCACTCCAGTGCCAAAGGCGCTCATGGAACCCATAGCGGCAAAGAGTGGGGAAACTCCTCGATGGCTTAAAAACTTAGTTGAGGCCGCAATCAAACATACCTTCGATGGTGGGGCCGGTATCCTATTCATGCATTCTCAATTAGGACGTTCGGTTCGTGGCGAGCTCTGCGCTCCCGTGGCGCTCCTTGCTCAGT
>Ga0179594_10000112_pt1 | contig 26370 bp, 26 predicted proteins | sample CZOMad1_1_08_16f_FD_148625 | JGI IMG/M metagenome (GOLD analysis project Ga0179594, IMG submission 148625) | Vadose zone soil fungal communities from Angelo Coast Range Reserve, California, USA - CZOMad1_1_08_16fungal (Illumina Assembly) | ecosystem: Environmental > Terrestrial > Soil > Vadose...
CATTTTCCTCCGCCGAAGAGTTCCTGGCTTCTGAATCAATTGCGGAGACCAGATGTCTGGTTCTCGATGTGGCCATGCCCGGGATGACCGGGCCCGATCTGCAGCGAGAGCTTACGCGTCGCGATCAATCGATCCCAATCGTCTTCATTACGGCACGTCGTGATGCGACGGTTCGGCCACGTCTGATCGCAGAAGGCGCTGTCGACTGCCTGTTCAAGCCGTTTGAGCCGACGGACCTCTTGCAAGCACTTAACACCGCGCTTCGAGCGAGTTGATTAAGCACGGGACGTTGAAAGCTTATCCGGGTGCCTGAACGACACTCTAAAGCCGCCGTCTAAGCGACAGAACAATATGTCGAAAATGCCAGACGCTGAGGATGCCTTATCGCCACTGCCGGGAAGTACTCCCAGCGAGATGTTTCCCGTTCTGACCTCCACCCAACAAGCTCGCGTCCTCGCACATGGCCAACGTCACACCGTGGAACAGGGTGAGATCGTTGTCGAACTTAATGAACATGTAACCAAAGTCTTCGTTGTAGTCACCGGACAACTGCGCATCCTGCAGGTCTCGAATGATCAAGAGCACGTCGTCGCTATTTGCAATCCGGGCATGTTCACCGGCGAACTAAGCGTGCTCTCGGGCCGTCGGGGACTCGTGCGCATACGCGCCGCGGAAAAATCAGGACTCATCGAAATCGAGCGCGAGGCATTGCAATCCCTGGTTGAGACCGACAGCGAACTCAGTGATATCTTTCTGCGAGCTTTCATCCTCCGTCGTCTTGAATTAATTGCGCGCGAAGTTGGTGACATCGTTTTGATCGGCTCCAGCCATTCGCTTGACACCCTTCGCATCAAGGGGTTTCTGACTCGCAATTACCAACCTTATTCCTACATCGATCTCGAGCGTGATACGCAGGTTCAGGAAATGCTGGATCGCTTTTCTCTCTCGATTGATGATCTGCCCGTTCTGATCTGTCGCGGCACCGCGGTACTGCGAAATCCAACCAATCAGGAAATCACCGGCTGCCTCGGCTTCAACGAAGGAATTGATCAAGCGCACGTGCGCGACCTGATCATCGTCGGCGCCGGGCCCGCGGGTCTGGCAGCGGCAGTTTACGGAGCATCTGAGGGGCTTGATGTCCTGGTACTCGAATCAAGTGGGCCGGGCGGTCAGGCAGGCGCCAGTTCGAAAATCGAAAACTACCTGGGCTTCCCTACCGGCATATCCGGACACGAGCTTGCCGGCCGCGCCTACGCGCAGGCGCAAAAATTCGGCGCGCAAATATTGATTGCCAAGGACGCGAAAGGCCTGTCCTGTGATCGCCGGCCTTACGCGGTCTTGATAGGTGACGGTCAGACCGTTCCGGCGCGCACGGTGGTCATTGCTTCAGGCGCTCAATACCGAAGACTGAAGCTGGAAAATCTCTCGAGGTTTGAGGGTACTGGTGTCTATTACGGGGCCACGCATCTGGAAGCGCAGTTGTGTGGCGGTGAAGAAGTAATTGTCGTGGGCGGCGGCAACTCTGCCGGTCAGGCGGCAGTCTTTCTGGCGCAAACGACCAGACGAGTCTATATGCTGGTTCGATCTGACGGACTGGCTAAAACAATGTCACGCTACCTGATCCGGCGCATCGAAGAGACGCCGAATATAGAACTTCATAGCAAGACTGAAGTGGTCGCGCTGGAAGGAGACAATCACCTTGAGCGCGTAACGTGGCGAAATAATCAAACTGGGCAGACTGAGTCGCACAACATAGCCAGTCTCTTTTCGATGACCGGCGCGGTGCCGAATTCTGCGTGGCTCGGTGGTTGTGTAGTCTGCGATCAGGCTGGGTTTATCAAGACCGGCTTAGATCTCACGACGGAAGATTTAGCGAAAGCCAAGTGGCCTCTTGCTCGCCCGCCATATCTCCTGGAAACCACTCTGCCCGGCGTGTTCGCTGTCGGAGATATTCGCGGCGGGAACGTGAAAAGAGTAGCGTCCGCCGTCGGGGAAGGTTCAATTGCCTTATCGTTTGTACACCAGGTGCTCGCCGAATAAAGGAGAAACATGGCTGAAGATACTTGTTCGCATCTAAACGCCATTACCAAGGTTAAGCACCCGACGCGCCAAGAATGCGAAGAGTGCGTCAAAATCGGCGCCGACTGGGTCCACCTGCGAACTTGCCAGACGTGCAGTGTGACCCTTTGTTGTGACGACTCACCAAATCGCCACGCGACTAAGCACGCGCACGCGAGTGGACATCCGGTGATTGCTTCGGCCGAACCGGGAGAGCGATGGTTGTATTGTTATCCTGATGATGCGTTTGCGGAGTACTAGATTTTCAGGACAGGAGCAGGTCGTCGCTACCGGTGAGCCGATGGCGGTCACTGAGCGCTAAGAACAACGCACATATATGTAGGAGGGTTTCTGCGCAAAACCTGGTTTATTATTGGCGCATCTTCTGGACTTCGGCAGGCTGATGATGGAGCGCCGGTTTTCTATCGCGATGAACTACAAGCGCTGTCTGCTCAGGACCCTTTGGTTTCGATTACGTACTCTTATACTCGAGCCACTCCGAAAAATTGGCCGAGACCAGTTGACCGGATCGATGCTGCTCTGATCGCCGAGGCGGTGTGGCCTGCTATCGTCACTCTGTTTTTGCGAACCTAGCCAGTTGAGCGTAGGATCCGGTCGCTACCGCTCCCGGTTTCGTAACAAAGTGTCGCTATTTCAGTTGCCCGCGACAGTTAGCGCTCGCCTGGCTGCTGGCCCCGAAGCCGTGGATTGTTCCGATCCCAGGCACGACGAAACTGCATCGCCTGGAAGAGAACATCGGAGCAGTTTCAGTCGAACTTACCTCTGCCGACTCCCCAAGAGATTGACAGCGCCGCTTCAAAGATCGAAGTGCAAGGAGCCAAGTATCCCGAAGAACTGGAGCGCAGAACCGGTCTGTGAGGAGAAAATACATCTGCTGGCTAAAGGTTAACCTTTGTCGAGATGCGTGGTACTGTTGTCGTGATTTACCCCCCTCTAAATTTACCCCGGCATTTCGGTCGCTGATGAATGATCGCTGAAAGGAGGCGTATGTTATCGAGCTCTCGGTTTTTCATCCGAACCCTGCTTGTGATCCTTATTTCTCTTGTCACTTGGATCGCTCTGACAGCAACTGCCGCTCTTGGGGACCGTGAATACTGGAAGCTGAATAGCAAAGCCAATCGCGCTGATGGATTAGCAGCGTGGCAAAAAGTCTATTCAGTTTTGACCTCACCTCGTTGCATCAACTGTCACACGGCAACGAATTATCCGCAGCAGGGCGATGATCGCCATCGTCACTTTGCCAATGTCATTCGAGGCCCCGAAGGCAAGGGAGTGCCGGGGTTAAATTGTCTTAGCTGTCATCAGGAAGCAAATGCCGACAGCACCGGAGTTCCGGGAGGTCACAATTGGCACCTTGCGCCGCTGTCGATGCGTTGGCAGGACACGAACGATCGACCTCTGTCGAGCGCGGTAGTCTGTCGCACCGTGACTGATCGTTCAAAGAATAACGGGCTCGACGGCCCCGGCTTACTCAAACATCACCAGGAAGAGGCGCTGGTTCGCTGGGCGTGGAATCCGGGGCGGCGACCCGACGGAAGCATGCGAACGCTGCCGCCGCTTTCACAAGCCGAGTTCGTGGCCGCAACTCGTTCCTGGGTCGAAGCCGGTATGCCCTGCCCGCCAGCGAGATAGGAGATCGTAATGGCAACTTATCAACTCAACGTAAACGGTCAACGTAAACAAGTGGATGTCGATCCGTCCACGCCCCTGCTTTGGGTGCTAAGGGAAGAGCTAAAGATGACCGGAACAAAATACGGTTGCGGCATCAGCGCTTGCGGCGCCTGCACCGTTCATCTCGACGGCGTCGCTACTCGATCCTGCGTGGTGCCCGTGTCGTTCATTAATGAACGGTCGATAGTAACCATTGAAGGCATCGGCGCCGATCCCGTCGGCGAGGCGGTGCAGCACGCCTGGGTGGACAAAGACGTGGTGCAATGCGGCTACTGTCAAAGCGGACAGATCATGAGTGCGGTCGCGCTGCTGAAAGCGACGCCGAAGCCGACTGAGACGAACATTGAAGAATCCATGGGTGGCAATCTATGCCGCTGCGCGACCTATGTTCGCATTCGCGAGGCGATCAAAAGCGCGTCACAACAACTCAAATAAGGGAGGCGAAACATGCGAGCCGCAACGCTACTTGAAAAACGTTTGCAAATTGATCGCCGAGGCTTTCTGCGCGTCTCTGCCGTCGCTGCCGGCGGGCTGTTAGTTTCGCTGTACCTCGATCTGCCGGCATTTGCGCAGCAAGGAAATCAGGCACCACCACAGAAAGACTATCCGCCCGACGCGTTCGTTCACATCAGACCTGATGGAAAGATTCTGATAACTGTGAATCGTCTTGAGTTTGGTCAAGGCGTGCAGACTTCCCTGCCGATGATCCTGGCTGACGAGCTGGATGCGGACTGGTCGCAGGTGATCGCAGAACTGGCGCCCGCGGCTGATGTTTACAAAGACCCAGTGTTCGGGATTCAAATGGTTGGCGGCTCCGGCTCGATTGCCCATTCCTTTCAGCAGTACCGCGAGTTAGGTGCGAAGACACGCGGCATGTTGATCGCCGCGGCGGCTGATCGCTGGCACGTGTCTCCGGATCAATGCCGCACCGAAAACAGTGTCGTCTATGGTCCCGGGAACCGGTCGGCGCGCTACGTTGAGTTGGCGGACGACGCGGCACGCAAACCTGTACCGGGCAAGGCTCGTCTCAAGAATCCATCAGAGTTTCGCATCATCGGAAAGAAGGTTCGGCGCCTTGATAGCAGGCCGAAGTGTGACGGATCGCAGAAGTTTGGTCTTGACCTCGATGTTCCGGGAATGAAGATCGCCGTCGTCTCCCACCCGCCGGTGTTCGGCGGCAAAGTCAAGAGTTTTGCTGACAAAGACGCTCGCGCGATTGCGGGAGTGCGCGAGGTCTTTGAAATTCCGCTCATCCAAGGTAGCGGCGTTGCAGTTGTCGCGGACCGATTCTGGACAGCGAAGCAGGCGCGCGATCGTTTGCGGATCGATTGGGATTTGTCGGGAATTGAAAACGCGGACAGTACTCAGTTGTGGTTTAAGTATAAGGAACTGGCTCATACACCGGGTAATGTCGCCGTCTCACTTGGTGACTCAAAAGCCATGGATACCATCACCGCCGGGAATCGAATCATCGCCGAATACGAGTTTCCATATCTTGCCCACACGCCGATGGAGCCGCTTAATGCGACGGTGCAATTCAATGGTGACCGCGCCGAGGCTTGGGTTCCTTCTCAGTTTCAAACGATGGATCAGATGGCAATCTCTGAAGTGCTGGGGCTCAAGCCGGAACAAGTTACCTTTCATACTGAGTTTGCCGGCGGCGGCTTTGGCAGACGCGCCACTATCGACGCCCACGTGCCACGCGAAGCCGCACTGATCGCCAAGCGACTTTCTGGCACGCCCGTGAAGTTGATCTGGACGCGCGAAGACGATGTGCGCGGCGGCTACTATCGTCCGATGCACGCGCATCGAGTGGAAATCGGCATCGGACCAGACGGGATGCCTGCGGCATGGCGTCACGTCGTCGTGGGCCAATCATTGGTTGCCGGGACTCCGTTTGCAGCGATGCTGATTAAGAACGGCGTCGACCAAACCGCAGTTGAAGGCACGGCTGACAGCAGCTACAACATTCCGAATTTTCACGTCTCAGCGCACCACCCAACCGTGAATGTGCCTGTGCTTTGGTGGCGCTCGGTCGGTCATACGCACAACGCGTTTGTGATGGAAACACTCATCGATGAATTAGCAACACGAGCGAAAATAGATCCGATCGTTTATCGTCGTAGGCTGCTCAAAGCGGAAGCAAGGAAACTACGCGCTGCCCTCGATTTGATGGACGAGAAGAGTGCAGGGTGGCGTGGCAGTCTGCCAAAAGGTCACGCGCTGGGGATTTCAATTCACGAATGTTTCGGCACAGCCGTCGCTTGCGCCGTCAATGTATCGATTGAAAACAAGCGTCCAAAGATTCATCACGCGACGGTCGCGGTTAATTGTGGCCTGGCAGTTAATCCGCTGACGGTGGAAAGCCAGTTTCAAGCCGGTTTGGGGTTTGGGTTGACGCAACTGATGGCCAAGGGAGCGATCACCTTCAAAGACGGTCGCGTGGAACAAAGAAACTGGGACGGTTACACTCCGCCTTACATCAGCGATGCACCCGTAACTGTGGATGTGCACATCGTGCCCAGTACTGATCCGCCGACGGGATGCGGTGAACCTCCCGTTCCTGTGATCTCACCGGCGGTTGTAAATGCATTGGCGAAGCTTACGGGAAAGCGCTATCGCTCGTTGCCACTTGCGAATCTTGCCGGTTGAGCCGCGAACTCTCCGATTTTTTCCAAGGCAGACGTAAGCTGCTTTGACGACTGAAACGTAAATAAATACGGTTTAGTAACGCATAGTAGAAAGAGGCAAGTACCCCCAAACCGGACTTAAAATCCGTTGTCCGAAAGGGCGTGCGGGTTCGACTCCCGCCCTCGGCGCCTATCATTAATAACTTACAAACGCTCATTCTTTGAAAACTGAAACCTGACTAGAGAGTTAACTCCGTAGCGTGGCGCATTTGATTCGATTTCACTTGGAAAAGGCCGCGTGGTCACGAGTTCAGAGTCTCCTGACATGTGAGATAGTAGAATCCCTCTGGCTCATATCACCGGTCCTAAAAAGACCTTAACAACTATGTTTCGGAAGCGTACCGGACACCTGCCGTCAGCCGTCTCGGCCAATTTCTAATTGACTTTTTGTTTGGGTTAGGACTATCGTTTCCGCACTCTTGGAAGGCTGAACTCATGAGCTTGCTCCCTCGCACTCTCGCTAATTTTAGCCTTTGAGGTGTTTCGGGATGGTTGGCCATCCCAGTGCTTTACTGACACTGTACAACGATGATACTTAGCGACCTCATCAACGATTCGCGTGGCGTGAAACGTTGTCATTCACTGCATTCCAAATAATGCGGCTTGGACCCAGCGGCTTCCATTATCTATTGGTCGTCGCTGTTTGAATAGTTCTGAACGGCTTCCCCGGCAATTATTAAAAGAGGGCGATGGCCTTTTCAGATCCCCGACTAGTCAAACTCATGAGCTAAGTAACAGAGCACTGGAGTGGCAATTGTGAGCTTGCCTTAAGCAGCAGAGCTCTCGCGAAAGCTGATTTGGTCAGCTCGCGCTGTCAATAAAAGCGCGGAATTGGACTTCGGGAACGAGCGAGCCATGAGATTGCCGCGGGTTTTAATGCTTGATGTGAACTCGAAAAGCACATTGAGCAACGCTCTGCGAGGCATCCTCGAACCCCATTTCCAATTGGATCTTATTAGGGAAGCCAGACGCAGTGTGGGATCTGAGATTTCGATCTTGAGCCGAAATCTGGGTCATCAAATCAAGCGCTTCGACCCCTCGGTGATTTTTTTAGTGCTTCCTTCGGGGTCAGCTTCCAACGATAGAAGATTATTGGAATCGGTTAGAAATGAAGCCTTACAGACTCCTGTTATCGCAACAGTGGAGGCATGCGAACCTGAGCGCGTGTTCGAATTGCTCAAATTTGGTGCCTCTGATTTCATTACGTGGCCCTTCATGGATTCTGATGTGCTCCCTCGTGCCTGGAAATTTATCCAGATATCTGACATTGGCTCACCAGGGACACTGGGACCTAATCTTGGATTCAAGAAGTTGATCGGAGAGAGTCCATCCTTCCTGACCCAGTTGCAGAGAATTCCACTGATAGCGAAATGCGATGCAAATGTCTTGATTGCGGGAGAAACGGGTACGGGAAAAGAGTTATATGCCAGAGCAATTCATTACTCCAGCCCACGCGCCGGCAGACCATTTATGCCTGTCAATTGCGGGGCAATACCGGCTGAGCTCGTAGAGAATGAATTGTTTGGTCACGAGCGGGGAGCCTTCACCAGCGCTTCAACCCTGCAAACAGGATTAATCGAGGAAGCTAACGGTGGAACACTGTTCCTGGATGAGATTGATTGCCTGCCAGTTTTTGCGCAGGTCAAGCTCCTGCGATTTCTGCAGGAAAAGGAGTACCGACCGCTGGGCTCTGCAAAAACCCGACGCGCAAACTTGCGAATCATTGCTGCCAGCAATCTTGACCTGGAAGAAGCCGTCGGCAATGGCAAAGTCCGTCAGGATCTCTTTTACCGATTGAATATTATCTCCCTGATTCTTCCGCCGCTGCGCGAGCGACGCGAGGACATTGCTTTACTGGCTCGACATTTCCTGGCGGAATATTCAAACGAATTGGACAAGGAAATATCCGGCTTGTCTCGAGAGGCTTTGGATCTCTTGATGGTCTACAGTTGGCCCGGGAATGTGCGTGAGTTGGAGCACGCAATCGAACGTGCCGTTGTTTTGTGCGAAGGATCAATCCTGCAGTTGGATGATCTCGTCCTGTCGTCCTCGGTAAACAGCGTGCGTCAGGAATCCCTGCAGGAGGCAAAGGCAAGGGAAATTGCGCGCTTTGAAAGAAACTACATTCAGTGCCTGTTGTCGGCTTGTGAAGGAAACATCACGCGGGCTGCGCAAGTGGCCCGAAAAAATCGCCGCGCGTTCTGGCAGCTCATTCAAAAGCACCAAATCGATGTAGCCAGATTCAAATCCAGCGCGCGCTAAACCTGGTCGTTCTCAATCAGTGTACGGACAAATTTGTCCTAGCTGCATGTTATAGAACTTGGCGTCCTTACTACTCTGCGCTGATCTTCCCTGGACAAAACAAGCCTGCTTAGCGGTTCGATCACACCAGGAAAGCTTAGGCTTATCCCTGGCGCGGTCTTTGCAGCAGTCTCTGCGACGTAGAGTCTAGTCTAATGTATGAGATGAGAAGATCGCGCATTGCTCGGGCGATTCTGGACTACCTGCGTAAGCATCCTGAGGCTCAGGATACCCTGGCAGGAATCGCCGAGTGGTGGGTGCCCGACGAGAAGCTTAAGGCTCGGACTACGGTTGTGAGGGAGGCGCTCACACAACTCGTGGACGAGGGATTAGTGCTTCAGTACGAAGGCAAGGACTCACAGACTCACTATCGCGTTAATAGCGAACGGGTGAAGGACATAATGTAGTCAGCAAAATAAACAAGCTGCGTTTAGCCAGCCGCGTTTGTTTCCAGCTTGTTTCAAGTACGTGGGTTCTTCGTACAAATGACGGATCTCAATGTACCGATGGTTTTTGTTTGTTCGATCTCGCAATCCTCAGCCGTCTGAGTGAAAAACAGTTAACGAATCCCAAGCTCTTACTTTTGGAGGTTACTCATGCCAGTCGCACCAACCTACCCCGGTGTTTACGTAGAAGAGATTCCGAGTGGAGTGCGAACCATCACAGGGGTCGCCACCGCTATTACGGCTTTCATCGGCCGTGCGTTACGCGGACCGACCGATGCTGACGAAAGCGCCCCAGTCTTTATTAACAGTTATGGCGACTTTGAGCGCGTATTCGGCGGACTCGCAATTGGCTATCCAATGAGTTATGCCGTGCGAGATTTTTTTCTCAATGGCGGAGCTCAGGCTCTCATCGTGCGTCTGTTTGAACCTGAAGCCGGTCAAAACGGAAAACCCGCGAAAACTAGTGTCACCGTTGGCGACTTCACCCTGGAGGGCGCCTATGAAGGCTCGTGGGGTACAAACCTGCGTGCTGCCGTCGATCAGAACGCCTCGGAAGACGCGGCGAAGAGCCTGGGCCTAACCGTCGATCAGTTGTTCAACTTGACAGTGAGAGACGTCGGCCCAAACGGCCGCACCGAGCAGTTCCTGAATCTTACGGTCGAGGAAAGCGACAGGCGTATCGACAAAGTGCTCAAAGCCGAGTCGAAGTTGCTAAGGTGGCAAGGCGATTTTAAGAAACCTGATCTCAAGAAATTCAAAGATATTGCCGACGCCAAGAAAAAGTCAGCCGACGAACAGAAGAAACTGGACGACCTGCTGAAGGCGCAGCCACCCGACCCTGCCGCGATTGATGCTCAGAAGAAAGTTGTCGCCGATGCTGCGACTGCCCTGAATACCGCCTCTGCAGCTCTCTCCGACCCGGTGAGCCAGGCCGAACAAAAACTTGCTGACGCCAGAAAGACCAACCCACCCAATTCGCAGGCAGTAAAAGATGCCCAGAAGGCGGTCAAGGACGCTCTGGACAAGATCGCGACCTCGGATGGTGCGGCGCTGACCGCCAATAATTTTACGGGCCCTGGTAAAGAGAACTCAAAGCAAGGTCTCTACGCCCTCCGCAAGGCCGACCTTTTTAATATTCTCTGCATCCCTCCATATCTGAGCAGCAGCGACGTCGATGCCGCCGTAGTAGCAGAAGCAGGAGCGTACTGCGAGCGCCGGCGCGCCATGTTGCTAGCCGATCCACCGAGCGCCTGGTTGGATAAGGACAAGGCGAAGAGCGGTGTAATCGATCTGGGAACGAACAGCAAGAATGCCGCAGTCTTTTTCCCGCGGCTGAGCATGCCAAATCCTTTACGCGATAATCGCCTCGAAACTTTTGTTCCCTGCGGAGCGGTCGCCGGCATCTTCGCCCGTACCGATACGCAGCGTGGTGTTTGGAAGGCTCCGGCGGGTCTGGACGCAACGCTGGTGGGCGTGCTCGCGTTGTCCGTCCCGCTTACCGATGCCGAGAACGGCGAACTTAATCCGCTGGGGATCAATTGCTTGCGAACACTTCCTCCGGTTGGTCGAGTCGTCTGGGGTTCCCGCACGTTACAGGGTGATGACCGCCTTGGCTCCGAGTGGAAGTACATTCCAGTGCGTCGAACGGCGCTCTACATAGAAGAGAGTGTCTATCGAGGCCTTCAATGGGTGGTCTTCGAGCCAAACGATGAACCGCTCTGGGCGCAGATACGTCTGAACGTCGGTGCGTTTATGCACAACCTGTTTCGGCAGGGCGCCTTCCAGGGGCAGACGCCGAAAGACGCCTATTTCGTGAAGTGCGACAAAGAGACGACGACGCAGACAGATATCAATCTCGGTATCGTCAACGTCATCGTGGGATTCGCGCCGCTCAAGCCCGCTGAGTTTGTGATCATCAAATTGCAGCAGATGGCTGGACAGATTCAGACTTAAATCTGAATTTAGTCGATCAGAGCTGCGGCCGAGTAGATCCGCTATTTCGCCAAAAGATAGTCACAGATTTGAACTCTTGTTTCGAGACTCAAGGAGCATCCTATGGCACAGTTCACTGTAAACGCGCAACGCTTTGACCCCTATAAGAATTTTAAGTTCCGCATCAAGTGGGACGGCCGTTACGTGGCCGGGATCAGCAAGATGGGTTCATTGAAGCGGACCACCGAGGTGGTAAAGCATCGAGAGGGCGGCGATCCCAGCAGTAGTCGAAAATCGCCGGGCCGGACCGAGTACGAAGCCATTATGCTGGAGCGCGGAGTTACTCACGACACGGAATTCGAGAAGTGGGCCAACAAGGTATGGAACTTCGGCGCCGGGTTAGGCAGCGAAGTATCGCTCAAAGATTTCCGCAAAGACATCATCATCGAAGTCTACAACGAGGCCGGACAGTTGGCTCTTGCTTACAAGGTCTACAGATGTTGGGCGTCTGAATTTCAAGCCTTGCCGGACTTCGACGCAAACGCCAATGCCGTAGCAATCCAGCACATAAAGTTGGAGAACGAAGGTTGGGAACGTGACGTGGAAGTTCCCGAGCCGGCTGAGCCAACTTTCACGGTCCCGGCGGCCTAACATTTCGCGCAACTTAATGATGGTCATTGAGGATGCATTTATATTCTGAGCGAGTGGCCTCAGGGATTCACGTCTCTGGTTTTTGAGCAGCATGTCGAGTGTCCAGGCAGTTAATCTGAAGGGGAAACGCCAGGCGCCCTCCGCCGAGGACATGTTAAGGGTGTGGGAGATTGGGCAGTTTCAAACGCTGCCTGAGCAAGCCCTTACATTGCTCGGTGTCTATTGTGAGGAGGTGCCGCGCGCGGACCTCGAGCGGCTGAATATCGGTAAACGTGACTCACTGCTGCTGGCCCTCCGCGAGCAGCTCTTCGGATCACAATTCTCAGGAATGACGAGTTGTCCCGGCTGCCAGACGAATCTGGAAGTGGCTTTCAACTCATCAGAAGTAAGAGCAGAAGTGTTTTCTGATCCGGAGACTACTTTTCCTTTGAGCTTCGGAGAATATGAGTTCACTTGTCGGCTGCCTGACAGCGCCGATTTGCTGGTTGTTGTTAGAGGCGCCAATGTTGGTTCAATCAAGGACTCCTTACTCGAAAGGTGTTTACTAGAGAAACGCCATCTCGGTAAAGATATCCCGCTGGTTAATATACCGAGCGAAGCAATTGAAAGGATCGCAGTGGAGTTTGGGAAACGCGATCCGCAGGCTGACATACGCTTAGCTCTCGTTTGTCCTGATTGTTCCCTGCACTGGGAAGCGATTTTCGATATCGTCTCCTTTGTGTGCAATGAAGTTTCAGTGTGGGCCTGTCGTTTGTTACGACAGGTCCACGAGCTTGCATCAGCATACGGATGGCGCGAGAGGGACATACTGGCGATGAGTTCGTTGCGGCGGGAAACCTATCTGGAGATGTTGGGTGAATGAGCGATTACTTAACCAACCTGATAGCACGAACGCTGAACATCGGGAGCCTCGTGGAACCGAAGCTGCCCTCGCTCTTCGAGCGATCTCCTTTGAACGCCGTGCCAATTCAATCGGAAGAAATGGACGTTGTGGAGGAGCAGGCGACACCTTCTCGGCGAGATCTCACATCGGTTAACCGTTCAGCCGAGCGACCTACTGAGCTGGAGGAGTTCCGATCGGAAGACTCCTCCGAATTTGAATTGAGCGTTCCTCAGTTGGAAACAAACCAGAACCAGTCGCATCCAGAATCTCGACCGGTAACTCCACGACTCGCAACTCCGGAAACTGACTCGGTCGCACCTGATCGGATGAACCAACAAGACTTTCAGCAATTCAGATCTCGACCTTTGGAACCCCGGGCGCCTTCCTCCATGTTGGAAACCGAACCAGCGGCAACGCCTATAAGTGAAGCTGCAGCAGCCAACGACAAGAGCGTCCTTTCGAGAAGCGAGAAGAGTGAGACTCCGGACGACCAGCCGTCATTGCTGTTTAAGAAAGCGGATACAAAGCGGTCAACCGCCAATTCGACGCAACAGGAGATACTGCAGCCTGTCGCCAGGAACTCCAAGCACCGTTCTTACGAGAGCGCCACCCACGATATGTCCGCCCGCAATCCTGAGCCGGCTCCACTAAGACTCCGACAAATAGTCGAGCATGAACGAGCGATGTCGGCGAACAACGATGAATCGGTTCGGCCCAGCGGCGTTGCGATCGTGCCCGCGGTCGCTGGCGCAGTTCAAGGTGAATCAGACGAAGCAGCGATTTCCGAGCCGAGAGGCTCCGCACCGATTACTCCGAAGAGCGCCCGCTGGCAAAAGTCGCCGTCAAGTTTTCGAAGACGTCAGCGCACCATGGAAATTGAGAGCGAGCCGGCCATCAATGTAACCATCGGCCGAGTAGAGGTGTATGCGGTGCAGGCGTCCGGCCCGGCGAAAAACTTGAACCGGCAGACTTCACCGGTGATGACTTTGGAGGAGTATTTGCGGAGGCAGCAACGAGGGAGCGACAGATGAGCAACACTCGAGCTATTGCCGCCGTCACTGCGACGATTAGATCGTTAATCGAGAGAGGCTTTGATCCCGCAAAAGATCCGCAATCTGATCCGGAACTCCAAGGCACGGCTGTAACAACGCAGCCTCCCGATGAAGCGCGGCCTGCAAGTAACCCGCCGGAACGTCAACTCAATATCTATCTCTACCAAATCCTTCCGAATGGTGCGTACCGAAACGCCGACGTACCACGTCAACTTAGGCCGGGGGAAACAGGCCAACCTCCGCTGGCGCTCAATCTCTATTATCTTCTGACGGCTTACGCCACCGATGATCAGCAACCAACGAGTCATCTTATTCTCGGGCGCGCTATGAGCGTGCTTCACGATCATCCTCTGCTGGGTAGAAAAGAGATTGAAACCGCCCTGGCCAATACAAGTTTGAGCGAACAGTTCGAACGAATTCGATTGACGCTTCAGCCCCTCGCTCTCGAGGACATATTCAAACTCTGGTCCGGGTTTCAAACTCACTACCGCCTCTCTGCCGCCTATGAGGCGACGGTAGTGTTAATCAACAGCACACGTCCGACCAGCGCTCCTTTGCCAGTGTTGAAGCAGGCGGATGACGACCAGGGGAATCCCAGTGTAGCGGGCGCGAGTTTGCCGATCATTGAAGGAGTACGTCCTCCTCGCGGGAAGAGTAGTGCGACACTCGGCGATGAGCTGCTCATTACCGGACAAAATCTGAACGGTCCCGACGCGGTTCGTTTCACGATAATCAATTCGCGCTGGAGTGATTTTGTTCCGATCTCACTCAAACCTCCTGCTGTCCAACAAACAGCCGAGGGAATCAAGGTGACGGTGCCCGACGACACCAATGCCAGGACCGCCTGGGTCGCCGGCTTTTATACGGTTGCTGTAATTGTCAAACGTGATCCGCAGACGTGGAGCTCAAATGAGCTGCCGATTTCAGTGGCGCCCCGCATCGATAAAATCGATCCCGGGAATACTGTCGCTCGCGACCCCCAGGGCAACGTAACGATTACCTTGACGTGCAGCCCGCAGATCAGGCTGGCCAGGGTAGACGATACGAAAGTGCGCTTTGACCAACAGGTCGTCTTGCTTCTGGGAACGGCGCGACAAATCGCGCCTGAGCCGCCGCCTGTGGCTCCAGCGTCGCCACTCAGGACTGAGAAGTTGACCTTCAAATTTCACATGAATCCTGAAGAAGTTGGAAAGTACCTGGTCCGCCTACGCGTCGATGGGGTAGATAGCGTGCCCCTGGATGGCAAATCGGAGACACCGCAGTTTGCGGAGGACCAAAAACTAGAGGTGACTTGATGGGCGATCTCGCAGCCTGGCAAAAACAGAACGAGGCCTATCTAGCGAAAACTTCGTCCTGGCAGCGCTTGTATTTAGCGCGGTTCGCTTTTGTGGGCCACGGCGCCGCGTCATCCGCCGCGGACTCGGCTGCCGATCTGTCGTCGGCCACAACCGAGAACCTGGACCAGCTCGCCGGCGAGATCGCCGCTATGGAAAGCGCGCCCAACCCTCCGGCCCTGGTTATTCTGAGCCGTCTGTTCAACCTTTCACGCTTTGAGCGGGACTTATTAATTCTTTGCGCGGCGATGGATTTGGATACACGCATCGCAGGACTTTGCGCAAGCGCTCAGGATGATCCGCATCGTCCGTTTCCGACCTTTGCTCTCGCGCTTGCACTTTTCGACGAACCTGCGTGGGATGCTATTTCACCGGAAGGCCCTTTGCGCCGCTGGCGCCTGATTGAGATCAATCAGCCTGCCAATCAACCACTCACGGTTAGCGCGCTGCGCGCGGATGAACGCATCGTTAACTACATTAAGGGCTTGAACTACCTCGACGATCGTCTCTCGCCGTTGCTCACTCCGCTCAAGCTGGCCGCGCTTCATACTGAGCTCCCGCCGTCGCAAAGAGCGGCGGTTGATCTGATTGTTCATCGGCTAAAAGGGGAACGTCCTCGGTGGCTGCTCCCACTGATCCAGTTGGTCGGCACAGACTCACAAAGCAAACAACTTGTCGCCGCGCAGGCCGCCGCCGCCCTCGGCCTGCAGCTCCTCCGCCTTCCGGCCGCACTTATGCCCAGCCATCCGGGTGAGATGGAAACCCTGTCTCGCCTAATCGAAAGGGAAATGGCGCTTTGGCCGTTTGCCATCTATATCGACGAGCACGAGGTCGAGCGAACGCCCAACAGAGAGGGAAACTCTCACACACTCGAACGTCTTCTGTCTCGCAGCAACGGCATCTTTTTTGTGGATACCAGGGATGTGAGTCCGGAGCTGAATTCTCTTGGCCGCGACGCCCTGACACTTGATATCGCCAAACCAACTCCTGCGGAGCAGCAGATTGCCTGGTCCAATGCCCTCGGACCCGACGCCGGCGAGACGCCTTCAAGACTCGCGGGCCAGTTTGACCTCAACCTTTCAGCCATTCATGAGATTCTGGAAAGCCATGCAAATGGATCAGCTAACGGCAGCTCGAATGGTCACGAGGCTCTTTGGGATTCGTGTCTTGCCAGAACGCGTCCGCGACTCGACGTGCTGGCGCAACATATCGCACCAAGAGCCACCTGGGATGACATCGTGCTGCCAGCCTCAGAGTTGAGCTTGCTGCGACAGATTGCAGGCCAGGTTGGACATCGACACACGGTCTACGAGGACTGGGGGTTCGCTGCCAAGCGGACGCGCGGGCTGAGTATTAACGCGCTCTTCGCGGGAGAAAGTGGAACCGGGAAGACCATGGCCGCCGAAGTGATCGCCAACGACCTGCGACTTAATCTTTATCGCATCGATTTGTCGGCGGTAGTAAGCAAGTACATCGGTGAAACGGAAAAGAATCTCCGCCGGCTCTTCGATGCGGCGGAAGACGGGGGCGCGATCCTTTTCTTCGATGAAGCAGACGCTCTTTTCGGCAAACGCAGCGAAGTCAAAGACAGTCACGACCGTTACGCCAACATAGAGATCAATTACCTGTTACAGCGTATTGAATCTTATCGAGGCTTGGCGATTATGGCGACAAACATGAAGAGCGCGCTCGATCAGGCATTCATGCGCCGCATTCGATTCATCGTGGAGTTTGCCTCCCACGGTCAGGCAGAGCGCAAGGCAATCTGGGAGCGGATCTTCCCCTCCCAAACACACACGCTGGGGCTCGACTTTGGCCGGCTCGCCAATCTGAATTTGAATGGGGGCAGCATTAACAACGTGGCCATCAATGCCGCCTTCCTCGCCGCCCAGGCAAATTCACCGGTCACGATGCATCTCGTTTTGCAGGCCGCGCGAAATGAATTTCTAAAGCTTAAGCGACCGTTCAATAGCGACGATTTCAATTGGCAGGAACCTAGAACAGCGACGGCATGAAGATCAATCTTTATATTGAACGACTGGTTTTAAATGGATTGCCTGTAACCCGCAGCCAGGGCCGGGCGGTGCAATCGGCAGTGGAAGCTGAACTGACGCGCTTGCTGGCGGCCGATGGACTGGCTCCAGGTTTGAGGTCTGGCGGAGCGATGCCACAGGCGCGCGGTAGCGCAATGCAATTTACAAATGAAGCTGGTCCGCGAAAGTTGGGAACGCAGATAGCACAGTCAGTGCACGAGGGTCTGGGCAAATGAGCTTTCATGCCGGCACGCACAGCGAAGATCAATTCGCGGTGAACATCACGCGCATGAAGTAGCAGCGGAGGTCCAGGAACTACAGACAACTGCCGGTGGTCCAATCTGGGTGGGAACACAGCGCAGGCGGTTTTTGAGGAATTGGAAGAATGAGTCGCCGGGCAAAAATACAAACACAGCAGTCGGCTCTGAAATTAACGCCTGTTGCGAGCGGCGTGTTGCAGCGCGCTTGTGCCTGCGGACAGCACACAATTGGGGGTGGGGAGTGCGAAGGATGTGCGCAGAAGCGACTGCAGCGGAGCCCGGCCAGCCCGGTCAAATCAGACCAAATACCGCCCGTTGTGGACGAGGTGCTGCGCTCGCCCGGCCAGCCGCTCGATTCGGCCACGCGGGCGTATATGGAACCACGCTTCGGTCATGATTTCAGCCAGGTGCGCGTGCATACGGATAGCAAGGCGGCGGAGTCGGCACAGGCGGTGAATGCGCTGGCATATACGGTGGGCCGAGATGTGGCCTTCGACACGGGGCAATATGCGCCGGGGACGGTTAGCGGCGCCAGGTTATTGGCCCATGAACTAACCCACGTCGCGCAACAAGCGGATACAGACAGGCCCGTGTCTCAATCTGCGCAAGCCATCAGCAAGTCTTCCGATCCTGCCGAGTTAGAGGCGGACTTTGCAGCCAACCAAATAGTCAGTGGCGGACGCGCCGCGGTTACTCAGCAACCCAACGCAACAGTACACGCGCTTTCCAAAGATGCAGGGTTGGGTCTGGGTATCGGCGGCGGCATCCTCGGTGCGGTCGGGTTAGGTTTTGGAATCGCTGCGTTGGCTGGTGCTTTCGATAAGGAGCACTTTTCCGAGGCCGAACTCGCTGCGTACCTGACGCTCCTTAAGACTCAGAAGCGGATCGAGGGCAATCGGGACAGTGATAACAAGGCTCGCGATGTTGTGGGAAAAAAGTTGTTCAAAGGAACGGAATTGGCAGTTCGTATCCTGCTCATCGAGGAAATGTTGTCAGGGGTCACTGGAGACGATGACGAAGACGCAATTCTGGCAATTCTGACCGAGGCGTCGCCAAAGGATCGAGCGAGGATTGCAGACAGTGTCGGTCTCGAGAAGCTGTACGACAAGATTGATGGGGAACAGCTCGATTCGCTCTACGCACTGTTCCCGGAGCTCAAGTCATTACATCCGCGTGGCCCGCAAAAGCGCACCAGCCATTCCATCCAGGAGTTCATCGATAGTTGGGAAAAGGAACATGGTCATTCGATGACTGGGGACGAGAAACTGACCCTCGGGCGTGGCTGCGTTGGGGTTACGGCGTTGAATATGGCAGATTTGAACAACCCTGATCTTACAAATTGTTATGGCACCTTTGCTCAGGTCTGGGCAGCAGCGAAGACCATGAACGCCTTTTTGGAAGCTAATTTTCCGGCAAAGAAGGCCATAATTTTCTCAAAACGATTCTGGGCCGGGGGAAAGAAGTTCAAGCCGGACCCGAAAACCGGAAAGGTTGATATGAGTGCCCAGGACGACGAACCGCGGCCGCGAGTTGGCACCTACGATCCGATCAATTTTGATTATGGGCTTTACGATGAGAAAACGGGAAACTGGTGGCATGCGAATCATTGTGACTGGCCCCTGAGCGGAGACCCGGAGTGCGATCATTTCCCCACTCGCATGGAGGTGTATGAGAGCAACCTGCAGTCATACTCGAAATCGTTGATAGATTTCGACACGCAAGTATTCTGTGTGGCGATTGGGGTGCGACCTTCATGAATATAAGAGGTGCAGAATGAGTGCGGATGCTGTCGATTGGAGCAAGAAGCTGGACACGGAAGTAAAGATCAGCGGTATTGCGCAAAACGCCAAGGCAGGTCCGTTGCTCATGACGGCGCCCGATGATGCAATTCTTATCCGCGGGCTTTCGGAGTGGAATGAAACGACGGTTGGGAAAGAAGTAATAGTTGAGGCGGTCGTTCGGCGCGTTCCAGGCTATCCAAAGGCGAACGCCTCGAAGAGTCAGTCGATGCAAGGAAGAGCAAGTGACCGGGATACCTGGGTGTTGGACCTGAAACACTATCAGGTGGTCGACTGAACAAGTCATGAGAGCACATCAGGCTGGGCAGCACCGAAACTCGGGTCACGATGCGCCCTATGTTTTCGTCGATGTTTTGCAAAACTATTAATCGGAAGTCCTCGAAACTGGCCCAATGCCGAAATGATCAGTGATGAGTGAACACGCACCAGTGCATAGTGTCCAGGTTCCCGCGCCGCAGCCGGCCGCGACGAATGGTTTCAAGCTGCAGCGTAAGTGCGCGTGTGGCAGTTATGGCAATGGTGGTGAATGTAACAAGTGTCGCGGGGAGAAGACTGAACTGCAACGAAGAGCTCCAGGAGCCACTGATCCTGCGGCCATGCCGGCCGTTGTGCATGACGTGTTGGGTTCGGCGGGTCAGCCGCTTGATGCGGGAACGCGCGCGTGGATGGAGCCAAGATTTGGTTACGATTTCAGCAGCGTGCGTGTGCACACCGATGCCCGGGCGTCAGAGTCCGCTCGCAGCATTGGAGCCCTGGCTTACACCGTCGGTAAAGAGATGGTGTTCGGCCGCGATCAGTACGCGCCGCACAGTCTTGCGGGACAGCACCTGGTGGCGCATGAACTCGCCCACGTCGTGCAACAAAACGACCAGGCCCCTCACGATTCACCAATTCAGTTGATGAGCGCGCCGCGATTCGAACGTGAAGCGGATCGTGCGGCTGAAGGTGCACTTCGCGGCGCTGCGATTCCTCGCCTCTCCAGTATTGCTTCTCCGGCAGTGCAAAGAGAGGCTGCGGCCGGGCACCAGTCTACGCCGGCTCCAACGGTTCGCCGGGAACGGCAGTCGATTCCCAACACCGGCCGCGGCGGCGGACGCTTCGACGCAGTGCTGGACCGCCAAAACAGCCTCCTTGAGATCACGATGCGAGTGGCTTTCAATTTTGAGAACGTTAGGGGTCCATGGAATCAACCCTGGACACCGGAACGAAAGGCGCAATGGAAGAGCGAGTTCATCAGAGCGACGATCGCCCGCTGGAGCAATCGTTACGTGCTGGTGCCGAATGGACCGTGTCCAACCGAGGCCATGTCGGCGGTCCGTGTTGCCATCAACGTGTTGGAAGACACGGCTCAGCCTCACTTTGTGCTCAAAGTTGATAATCAGGAAACGCTGCAGGGGAGCGGAGTTTCCACCGTGGAACGGCAAGGGAATCTTCATGTCGGTGATGTAACGAGAACCTTCCACTCCGACGCGGGTCAGTTTCAGGTTGTGGCCGAGCACGAGTTTGGTCACATGCTCGGAGTACATCATATTCACTGTCTCGACAACCAACCGGAGTGCTACGGCGTTGGTCCCAATGCGCGCCCGGAAGAAGCTCGGGATGTCATGGGTGCAGGTTCGGAAGTCAGCAAGCAAGACTATGAAGTCTTCGCCGAAATCTTGCAGGCATCGGACGTGACGGGCTGCCGCTGGAAGGTCGAGGAGAATTCGTCTGCGCTCGAAATCCTCGGTTGGATCGGTGCGGGGGTACTCGGGGCTGGTCTTGCGGGCCTGGGTATTGCCGCGGCGGCGGGCGCATTTCGCGGAAGTGGTCGATGAATGAGTTCACATCGCGGCGCCGTTGGTTCAAGTTAGAGCGATGAGGCTGATAACACTATGCCAATAAACGAACGAACAGCTATGAAGAGAACCGCAACGCCGACCTTTATGCCCGTGCCCAGGGGCTTGCTGCAACGCGAGTGCGCTTGTGGCAGCCACTCCGGCGGAGGCAACTGCTCCAAATGCCAAAAGGACCATCAGGCGTCGCAACGAGAGAATCAGGACCCAAACCACGCGAGGGGCGGGGAGTCGTTGATTCCTTCCAGTGTCCGCGACGTGCTGAGTATGCCGGGTGCGCCGCTCGATGCCTCGTCGCGCGGGTTCATGGAGCCGCGCTTCGGACATGATTTCAGTCGCGTGCGCGTTCACACGGACTCGCGTGCCACGGAGTCGGCAAGGGCAGTGAGCGCAAACGCCTACACCGTGGGAGATCACATTGTCTTAGGCGAGAGATACTCACCGGGAACAACCCATGGCCACCGCTTGCTGGCGCATGAGTTGACCCACGTCGTACAGCAAGACGTAGGTGGCGCGGCCGGCCCGCACTTCAGCAAGATTGTCAGTCAGCGCTCCGACGCTTCAGAGATCGAGGCCGAAGCCAGCGCCGACCGAGTGATGAGTGGCGGCAGTGTCCAGGTGTTCCAGCCGGCGAGTGCGATCTTGCAGGGGGACCTCAATCTCGGCGAAAAGATTGGGATCGGCGCCGCGGTGGTAGGTGGTCTGGGACTGCTGGGACTCGGCATAGCGGCGCTGGCGGGAGCCTTCAGTGGGAAGAAGCGCTGGTCGATCACGCAGAACAACACGGATGGTCCTGATTATGTGAGCGACGTCAATATCACGTTCAACCCGGATAGCGACAGTATGAACTGCTCTGAGATAGCGTTCCTGCAAGTGGCGCGGCTGAGCGAATTCAGCACCGGCACGGCCGTCACGACCGGTATGCCCAATTATGACGCCCGCCGAACGGGTACCGGATGGATGCTTGACCGAATCGAGGCGAGGCGCTACGGCTGGTACGCGTACAACAATGACGGCAGTCCGAGCGGCAACGTCTCGCCGGGGAGTTCACCGACTCCGTTGCGCGCGGCCACAATGCATGACGGGCCGGCCGGCTTCGGACCTAATCGGACCTTTCAATTCGAAACGTGTGCGACCTGCAAAGCCGGTACGGATGCCAATCGTATTTACAATTGCCTCACCTGGGGCTTCAACGTGGATGCGAAGAATCAACTGACATCGCTACCCAATCAGGAAACCGCCGGGCCGAGTCCCGAATTTGCGGATTCGGTCAAACAATGGAACGTTCAGGCGGCGGGCCCGGCAGCTAACCGCAACGAGCCCACCCAGGAACCGGTGGGACCGCTCAGATAATGAGAATTTGAGGGATGGTCGAACGATTGAGATGCCCTACTCGGTCCGTGAGGAGACATGATTGAAGATCCGGCAGGCATGATCGAGTCTCTGGTGACTGCTTCGAAGAGCAGACAATCGCTGATGGAAGCGGCGAGCTTGCTGGATCAGTTCTCGCGCGAAGATGTCGATGCAGCGATAACTTACGTGCTTACGCATGGTGATCATTCCGCTTACCACTTGTTGTTCGCCCTACGCAGACGCGCCGAGGACGCCTACGACCGCCTGCCTCCGGAGGTAAAGGTGAACATTCTTCGCGATGCGTTGAAGCATCTGCATTATTTGAACGACTGGGGCTATCTCGATCCAAAGGGTTCGCACGATGGCGAGGCCGCGCAAGCTTTATTGAAGCTGGGCCACGATGCATTGCAGCCGCTGGTCTTGCTCATCGACGACGGTCGGCCGGTCAGACTCTTCGGGTCGGAAGCGGCCACGATCGCCAGGATGTATCAGTATCGGACCAGGGATTTTGCATATCGATACCTTTATCTGATTTTAGGACGTCAGCCGGTGTTCGATCCGGATCCTCAGGTGCGAGATGCTGAGATCGAGCGTCTCAAGACAGAGTTGCAACGTGAGAAATAAGAACGATCATGAGTAGCTTTCCTAATTCACCATACGTGCTCAAGGGCGGCATCGTCCTGCTCGATCCAACGACGGCGCAGGTGCAGCGAATCATCTCGCTGCAGTACAACCCGGATACGCTCACGCGTTCTTTGCAGGTGCAGGCTGTTAGTGAAGGCAGCGACCGTTCAGAAGCTTTGCGTCTGAAAGGGCCGCCGGTGGAAACGTTCAAGGTGGAGGCGGAGATTGATGCGACAGACCAACTGGAAACCGCTGAGCAGGACCGCAATCGCACCGTGATTGACTATGGGATTCATCCGCAAATCTCGGTGCTAGAGACCATCGTCTATCCGCGAAGCAGCCAGGTTCAGGCCAACTTTACGCTCTCGCAATCAGGCGTCCTGGAAATCATGCCGATGGAAGCTCCCCTCACGTTGTTTGTCTGGAGCGCGAAAAGAATTCTGCCGGTACGCCTGACCGAATTCAGCGTCACCGAAGAAGCGTTTGACACGAAACTAAACCCAATCCGCGCCAAGGTCAGTCTGGGAATGCGCGCACTGAGTTTTGATGATTTGGGTTTCTCCACTAAAGGCGGGAGTTTGTTCCTGGCCTATCAGCAACAGAAGGAGCGCATGGCAGCGTTGACTCAAGGAACTTTCGGACCGCTGGGAATTGGAGGCATTCCATGAGTGATTCATTAAAGGCATTGGTCATGGGAAATGCGACCAAGGCAAATCCCTATCCCATCAATAGCCGGTATTACGGTGTCGAGATGGCTCAATTGGAGCGAGCGGACCGCGTGACCTTGGTCTATCTGCGCCGCCGTTTTGTTCCGCAAGCGGATCGGTTTCAGTTACTTCAATTCCACACAGTCACCGAGGGCGAACGGCCCGACAATATTACCGCCAGATATCTTGGCGACCCCGAACAGTTTTGGCGCCTTTGCGATGCGAACAACGCCATGCGTCCCGAGGAGCTGATCGAGACCATTGGACGCGAACTAAGGATTACGCTACCGCAAGGTATCGATGGGCCAGTGTTATGAATCAGGGGTACTTTTTGTCACTTCGGTTCGGTTCGATTAATCCCACGCCTGCGCCGCGGGCGGTTATTGATGCTCTGACTGACTTGTCCGTCAGTTCCACGGTCGGCGCGCAAAGCGGGTTTCAGATGAAATTCACGCTCGGAAAAAATTCAGCGATCAGCCAGAGCCTGCTGCCGTCCGGGTATTTCGATCCGCGCACGCGCGTAATCATCACCGTTACCGTCAATGGAGCACCGCAGGTGTTGATGGATGGAATAATCACGAAGCAGGATGTCACGCCCAGCAGTGATCCGGGTAAATCCACACTGACCATCACGGGCCTGGACATATCGGCCCTGATGGATTTCATAGATCTCACCGGGATCCCTTATCCGGCGATGCCGAATTTCGTAATCGTGGATGTTGTGCTGGCCAAATATCTACTCTTTGGTGTCGTGCCCGTCGTCATTCCCGATCTCGTTAATATCATCGCCAACCCGCTGGAGAAATTCCCCAAGCAGCAGGGCACCGACTACCGTTATGTAACCGCCCTGGCTCAGAAGAGCGGCTATATCTTCTACATAGACCCTGGACCTGAGCCAGGAATGAGCATTGCCTACTGGGGCCCGGACTTCGGTGGTTTTCTGCCGACCCAGCCTGCTTTGAGCATCAACATGGATGCGGCCACGAATGTTGATTCGTTGAACTTCTCTTATAACGGTTTAGCCGCCACGCAATATATCGCGCAGATTCTGGAGCCCAACTCCAAGATCCCAATTCCCATTCCCATTCCGAGCATAGATTTTCTTAAGGCCTCGCTTTCGCAACAGGCGCCTACGCCGCTAAAGAGCAAGATCATCGGCGAGCTGGCCAGCAAAAGTTTCGGCGAAGCGGCACTGCTTGTGATTGGCGCTCTGATGGCAACCGACGACGCCATCACCGGTTCTGGTTCGTTGGATGTGTTGCGTTACGGACATGTTTTGAAAGCCCGCCAGAAGGTGGGTGTGCGCGGCGCGGGAGTCTACTACGACGGGCTGTACAACGTTAAGAGCGTTACGCACAGCCTTAAGCGAGGCGAGTACAAACAGAATTTCACGCTGGTGCGCGGAGGCGTGAAATCTTCTGTCTCTACGGTCACTTTATGAGCAACGGAAGTCCAAAATATTACGGAGTCTATCGGGCCACGGTGGTGAACAACATTGACCCGATGCAGATGGCTCGTATTCAGGTTATCGTCATCGATGTTGGCGGCCTGATACCTTCGTCATGGGCCATGCCCTGCGTTCCCTTCGCCGGCAAACAATCAGGCACGTTTGTCGTGCCAGCCATCGGTTCGGGCGTGTGGGTCCAATTCGAAAATGGCGATCCGGATCAGCCTGTATGGACGGGCGGCTGGTGGGGTTCAGCAGCAGAAGTGCCCTCCATCGCTCTGGCAGGTAATCCCGTCAGTCCCAGCATCTTGTTGCAGACCGGATTGCAAAATATGTTTCTACTCAGCGATCTGCCCGGACCAACGGGCGGGATCATATTGAAAACCACTGCGGGTGCGTTCATCAGTATTAACGACGCTACCGGCATCACTATTTCGGATGGCAAGGGCGGGATGATCACCCTGTTGGGTGGGCTCATCACTATCAATCAGGGTGCTTTGCTAATCAAGTAACTGCAGGAAAGGAGTAACAAATGCCGGGATTTTTGCTGCACGTGGGGGCCACGGTGCAATGCGCGCACGCCGGACAGGCACAGCCTACAGCGCCTAATCCCCGAGTCCTGGTCAGTGGTCAACCGACAGTCACCATGGCTGCGCCATATGCGGTGGCGGGATGTATTTTCAACGTCAGTGGAGCTCCGTCGCCCTGCGTGACGGCGCAATGGACCACTGCAGCCACCCGGGTTTTTTCCAACGGTCAACCTCTCGTGCTTCTGGATAGCCAGGCGATCTGCGCTCCTAACGGCACTCCGCTTGTCATTCTCGCGACACAAACACGAGTTACCGGAACATGAGAATCACGTTACGAAGCTGGGGCTAAAACACCTGAGCACGACGTCATGATGAACATCGACTTTCCTTTTCACTTCGACGCGCACGGCCGTAGCGCAACTACCGGCGAGGATGATCACGTCCGTGACATGATCGAAGAACTACTGTTCACCAGACCCGGAGAAAGGGTCAACCGTCCCGATTTTGGCAGCGGCCTGTTGCAGTTGATCTTCGCGCCCAACAGCCCTGAATTGGCGGCGGCGTTACAGTTCACCGTGCAGGGCGCGTTACAACAATGGCTGGGTGACGTGATTCAAGTGCAATCGCTCGAAGTGACGAGTGAAAATTCAACTTTGCGTGTCGAGCTGAGATACATGTTGCTGCGTACGGGCGAACAACGCACCGACGTTTTCGTGCGGGGAGGCGCGCAATGAATGATGCGG
>Ga0179594_10000113_pt1 | contig 26274 bp, 23 predicted proteins | sample CZOMad1_1_08_16f_FD_148625 | JGI IMG/M metagenome (GOLD analysis project Ga0179594, IMG submission 148625) | Vadose zone soil fungal communities from Angelo Coast Range Reserve, California, USA - CZOMad1_1_08_16fungal (Illumina Assembly) | ecosystem: Environmental > Terrestrial > Soil > Vadose...
GGGCACTGTTATTGAGGGGATTGATCAGTCGTCGAGCTGTTTCCCGCGTAATTCAGCCGCACATTGATCAGAAACGCAGTTTTGTTCGTCGAAGCGATGCGGTAGATCGTTTGCGGCGAGGGATCAGCTTGAGTCAGTTGCCGCGAACCGTTCGCTGCCGAAGCTTCTTTTTCTTCTTTGGTCCAGCCGTTACCGGCGCCGTCGACCATTTCAAATCTCTCGAATTCTGAGCCCCAGGCCTTTTCCCAGTTCGCAATCTCAACAGCGGAGATAAGCAGGGGCCGCTGGCCAATGGTCAGCTTTAAAGGCGTTTTCGTGATCACGATTGTCAAGATCTCGCCTACTTGTTCGCTGCCTTGAGCGCTGCGCCTCGGACTCGCTGTGAAGTAGTTTGGATTGTCTTCCTGTCCGGGAAGATCGATTAGTCTTCCCGGCAGCACCTGGTTGTTGCCTCCACGCATGCCGCGGGTGGGAAAAATCAACATGGCATCGCCCATCTTGCCGTCGGAGTATAGGTCGCGATCGACGACGTAAAGATAACCTTCACGTGGAGACTCAATCGTCAGCCGCACTCGATCGCCGGTGCTGAGCGGGGTATCCATCTCGATTCGTTCTGGGATCCATTCCGAAGATTTCGACTCCTCTCGCACCGTCATCCGCGCACCGGTGTCGGTTTCTTGAGCCGGACGCAGTCGCCAAAGGGTTACTCCTAACTGCTCGATTTTCTCTCCCGCGAAGGGCTTGGCGTTTGGCGAAGATGAGTCGACGAATCGGTAGCGTTTTGCAGGTCGTGGTTCCGGCTTTCTCTTTGGCAGCTCGATGTTTCCATAAGCTCGCACTGGCCTCGGAGTAGGCGTGGGGCGCGGCTTAGTGAAATCGTCAGAGACAATTTCTCGCCGTCCTTGTAAATAAACCGTTATGGACAGAGCGCAAATGATGATGGCTGTAAACACGCAGCCAACAAGCGGCGTGATTAGGCGCAGGTTGAGTGCCTGTTTGCTGTTGCGGCGATGCGAGTTTGGAGTTGCCATATTTGGAGCGCGGCCGCAGCGACTCCGCTTTGGATAGCGAAGCGAGGCCTCAAGACCGATCAGACAAACTTTGCGTGCTTTTGCGCCTTTGCGTGAAATGTTTTCCCGGTTATTAGCGGTCACAACCTGGGACGGAACGTCTCACGCAAAGGCGCAAGGCACGCAAAGGCAAGTCACGGTAAACTTGACTCATTCACAACCACTTCTCTCTCCCAAGATTACTACGGGCGACGATCCAAAGCGGCGTCGCTGCCGCGCACTCCAAAGTCAGGGCTTCCAGCCGTTGATCGGTCTTATCGATGCTCCAGTTCCACGAACTGGACCAAAAGATCGCCGGGGCCGCGGACGACGGTTTGCTGTTTCAGCTTGTCTTTAACGACTTCGGTTTTCGGATCAGTATGTTTCATCAGGAATTCGCGCACCGCTTTCAGCAACGCCGCGTTCGAGACCTTACCTTTCTCATTGGCAAACGCCGCCTCTTTTGCGGCTTCTAATTCCGGCACGGGCGCCGCCGACCAAATCATCCAAAACTCTTCAGTTCCTGCCTGGCCACCGAAGCGATTCCAGTTTGTTTCGATCGGTGGATTCCCTTCAATCTTCGCCGAGCCGCCGTTGGTCTTCGGAGTGGGATAGAGAATGGTGAAGCTCATATCACCGCTCGCGGTCGCGCCCTCGTTGAACACGTAAAGGTAGCCCGGTTTCGGGCTGGCCACATTGAGACGAAACCCGTAGCCATTCTCAAAAATCTCCTGGCCCGAAGAGCGGAATGGTTCTTCGTATGGCTTGCCATTACGCATCTTTTGCACGGTGAGCCAGTAAGTCATTGTGGACTGACTGGGAGGCGAAGCCGTGGTTGTGCTGTCGGCAGGAGGGACCCTACTGGAGCGCATTGAGATCATCAAGCCAAAAAGTGCTGAGCCCATGACCAGAATTGAAAACAGCCCGACGGAAATCTTTAACCAGGAAGTATTCAGCGAGAACAACAAACGTGGAGGGCGTGTTGTCGAGACAGGCGGCGATTGTTCGATAGTCGTGTGCCGGATTGCAGCAGTAGCCGCCCCAATCCCGCTCACTGTCGGATTCGCCGGGTGGCCAAGAGATGCTTGTTCATTCGAAGGAATGGTTGATCTTAGCCAACGCGTGCCGGAATCCTTTGATTCAGAAGTCGCTTCATCGCCAACCAGTGCTCGTGCCACTTCCTCGGCGAATTCCCTGACGCTCTGCTGTCGCTGAGCCGGATCGAAAGAGAGCGCCTGCAATATTGAACGCTGCGCTGGCTCGGGCAAACTCGGACGCAAATCTATCGGCTGAATCCGCACGCCGGCGCGTTGCATCTCCAGCAGTTCGAACGGCGAATCCGGATTAAATGGCCGTCGCCCGGTCACCATCTCGTAGGCGATGACACCCAGGGAATAGATATCGGCTGCCAGCGAGATGGGCTTGGCGCCCAACTGCTCGGGCGCCATATAACCGATAGTGCCCGCCGTGGCCGTCGTCGCTGTGGTCGGCGCGATAGCTGAGTGCTTGATCTTGGCGATCCCGAAGTCAATGATCTTGACTATCTCTTCGCCGTGACCCAGATCCTGGAGCATGATGTTTTCAGGTTTCAGATCGCGATGCAGGATACCCTTCTCATGAGCGGCGCCCAGGGCCCGGCCAATCTGCCTGATGATCTCAGCGGTGCGCTCAAGTGTCATCCCCTCAGATCGGATCTGAGCGCGCAGATTCATTCCGTCGATATACTCCATCACGATGAAGGCACGGCCATCGGGCAGTTCGCCGGAATCGATGATGCCGATCACGCCGGGATGTTGAATGCGACTAAGTGCTTCCATCTCCTGCTGAAATTTCTGCCGTCTGTAGGGATCTTTGTAAGCCTCTTCGAGCAGCAATTTGATGACGACTGGCCGCGAGTGCAACTGCAAATCCTGTGCAAGGAAAACCTGGCCCATGCCACCGCTGCCAAGCATCCGTTGCACTGCGTAACGACCATCGATCACGGTGCCGGGCAGTCCAGCCTCGCGACCGATCAGGGTTGGCCCGGACGGTGAATCTGGATGATCAGTGATCGTGGGCGCGGTGTTGTCCGACGGCGAGGAAGCTTGAGTAGGAGCAGCGGCCGCGCTGGACACGGTTGGGGTCGGAGTGGGCTGATTGTGATCGTTTTCAGTGGGCATACTAGATAACGAATGCCGGCGGCACGCATTTAATCACAGGCAGGATAGCGATGGAAAGAATTAGTGCCCCGGTCTGCTGCAATAACGCACACCGGCCTGCAATCTTAACCGTTTAGACAGGACACTTGTGCCCCTAGGCAGCGAGGCGGACAAGTCCGCTATCTAAACGGAAATCGGGAGTGAGGTGGGAGGCAGACAAGTCCGCTAGCTAAGCGGAAATCAGGAGTGAGACGGAAATCGGGAATGAGTCGTTTCAACGTGATGTATCTGCTCGTCGCAGACGGTTGAGGTGCTCGGCGGTGAATGCCTCTTCGCGCCTCCGATTGTTACCGTTGCGGCGGTGAGCTAATATCAGTGTCAGTTTGAATTACGGTCTTGGGGGCCACTCTCGCTTGATGAATAACCATTTCGACGAAGTTCGGGATTTGAAGACTCTGCAGGATTTGATAGAGCAGTCTACGGCTAAGCCGGTCGTCATCTTCAAACATAGTACAAGTTGTCCAATCAGTGCCGCCGCGTACGAACAGATGGCGACGTTAGAGGGCGAAGTCGCCCTGGTCGTAGTGCAGGGAGCGCGAGAGGTCTCTCGCGAAATCGCTCTCAGCACGGGCATCAACCACGAGTCGCCGCAGGTGATTGTCTTGCGCAATGGCAAGCCGGTTTGGCATACGTCGCACTGGGACATCACCAAAGAGGCGGTTGCCGGAGCGTTACGCGAGTATGCTTAAATGATCCGCCGGCTGGAGTGAAACGAAGGGGAAGAGCGGGCGGGACGCCCACGGTCCCAGTGATAGCCCGGTCCCAGTAATAGCACGGTCCCAGTATTAGGACGGTCCAGATAATAGCAAGGCCCGGAAGGACATTGGAGATGTCAGCAAGTGAGTTGCGCGGACCGATGATTGAACCGCGCGAGATTGCGCAGGAAGGCGAGGCCGGTTTGCGTATCACCTGGGCGGATGCGCGCGTCTGTCGCTATACGGCGCCCGAACTTCGAGGTGTCTGTCCGTGCGCGCAGTGCGTCAATGAATGGACTGGCGAACGCGTGCTGCGGCCGGAGACGGTGTCTCCGGAACTGACAATTGCCGACATGAACGTTGTGGGACGGTACGCGCTGAGCTTTCGTTGGAGCGACGGCCACGAGCATGGCATCTATAGCTTCAAGTATTTGCGTGAATTGTGTGAACAGGGGTGACGGGTGTCCGACAGACTTCAGTTTGTCGTTGGCCCCTTTTAGCACTCGGGTTAGGGCCCAGTCGGGATGGTTCGCAGCGTAGACTTAGATCAGCAGATTATCGACAAACTGAAGTTTGTCGGACAGCGGGGAAGGGAAACAATGAACGAAAAAGATTTCTTTAATGAAGTGCAGGAAGTGAAACGCGCCAACTATAGTTGTCCGCATTGCCGCGAGCGATCCGACTATGAAGTGCGTTGGATGAAGCGTACCAAAAAAGCAGGGCCGCCGCGTGGTGGAAACGAACAGGATCGGATGCGCTATCAAAAATCTCGGGACTATCTGGTGCGCATTGACGACATGCTTGTCTGCAAGAATATCCGCTGCCGCAAACGGTTTGAGATACCCAGCTCTCAATCGGTGGTTTTCATTTGACCAAGAGAACCATTTAGCCGCGGATTAGCGCGGATAGACGCAGACTAAGAAAGCGAAATGTATAAACCTTCTCGTTTCTGATCCGCGTCCATCCACGCATTAATCCGCGGCTCATTTCTTCATCCGATCGCAGCCTCCAAACCTGTAGAGTCCGGAGCCACAATAATCATTCACCTGAAAGCCACACGCCTCACGTCAATCCGGGTCTTCACCTAAACCGCGAGTTAATCGAGTGTTCCTGGCGTGGCTCAACGCTTGCTGTTTTGACCATGCAAATTCGATTGGAGCTCGCCCGCGAATATGCCGAAAGAACAATTTGCCGGAGCCGATAAGGTCAACACGTCATTTCTCAAGCCGCTTGAACGACGCTTGGAGCCGATTGTTCTGCCAAGAATCCCGCGTTGGATCAAGTCGCAACACCTGACCATGCTCACCCTGGTGTGGAGCCCCCTGATTCTGTTCTTCAGTTACCTGGCCCGAGGAAATCTGCACTGGCTGTGGATGGTTTCACTGATGATTTGCTGTCAGTGGGTGACGGATCATTACGATGGCAAGCTCGGGAAGTACAGGAAGAGCGGTTTGGTCAGGTGGGGTTATTATATGGACCATCTGCTCGATTACTTATTTCTCTGCTCTTTGATCATCGGCTACGCTTTTATTCTGCCTGAACATTCACGCTATCAGCTCTTGTTCATGCTGGCCCTTTTTGGGGCTTACGAGATGAGCACGTTTCTGGTTTTCGCGACACTGCAGGAACTCAAAATCAGTTACCTCAAGTTTGGACCCACAGAATTTCGCCTGGCTCTGATCATTATCAACGCGCTGTTGATTCGTTACGGCATAGCGCACATGGTCGACGCCCTGAAGTACGTAAACATAGGCGCGGTCATTGGTCTGGGAGTGATGATGTACACCAATCACAAGAGGCTCTGGCGGTTGGATATGGAGCACAAAAGCCGGCAGCCGCGCACGCCAAACACCAACGAATCCGCCGCGCACAGAACGATACAGTCGCCGCCCACAATGTACGAATTGGGTTCGCGCTAGCAGGGCCTTGGACGGCAATGGGTTTTCACAGGTATTGAGAGGGACACTTTGGTCTTTGACTTGCAAGTAAACGCGACCGAGACCGTTCCAGGTTGTGAGAGAAATAAAGCGGGAACTCTGAAAACGAAAAATCGTTAAATAGGACATAGTTTCGCTGGGAACAAACCAGGGGTTAATGCAAATGACAAGCAAGAAAACGATCAAGGTGATTAAGAAATCCGAACGTGCTGCGAGTGAGACGAAGGCTGTGAAAACCAACGGCGCCCGTGACACCGCGCGGGAAATGGTCCAGACCGTTACCAATTGGGTTAATGAACTGCAGCAGAAGCGCCGCCTGGAAACCTCCAAAGCGCTGAAATCAATGTTTCCGGACTCGCCCAAGCCCACCGAGGCCTAAGGCTTCGCTCAAAGTACAACTGTTTCAAAATTAGCGGAGTCTGCAACCCTCCCAACGTTTCGGAGGAAGCGCCTGTTTCCGTTGACAGGCCTGTGCCCCGGGGGATAGCATCCGCATCTTCGGAGCTACAAGACTTACAGGCTTTTGGGGTAGACCAATGGCAGCGAAAACATCACGATCGCAGAGAGCGAAGAAAAATCTGGGACGACCTATCTTCAACGCGATTCGCAAGCCCGCAGCTCCTCCGGGACATCCCCTGACTCAGGCGAAGCCCGATCAAAAGGCAAGGCCCGCAGGTCGCAAAGCAAAGCATAAACTTCGCCCGACAGACTTGCTGGGCGATATTGAAGAGTAGGCGCGACCCTGGACGGGTCAAGGGAACGTTTGTGTCCAACTCCAATCTGGATTCAGGTTTCGAGTTGCGTGTTTCAGGGTCTTTCCTGGACCACGCTCGGACCTTTCTCTCTGCTGAGTACCTGCCAAAAATTGAGCGATGTCTGGAAAGCCTGAGCGACGAACAGATCTGGTGGCGCGCCAACGAGAATTCGAACAGCATCGGCAATCTGCTGCTGCATCTTTCGGGGAACGCTCGACAATGGATCGTTTCAGGACTCGGCGGGGGCGCGGATCACCGCGAACGGCAAACCGAATTTGATGAACGGGCAATTGTCTCGAAGGCGGAATTGATTGGCAGACTGAAAGAGACGCTTGCTGAAGTCGATGCCGTGCTGAGCGGTTTCGACTCCGCTTTACTGCTCGAAGGTTATCAAATCCAGGCCGGCGAGGTTAGCGCGCTCGAAGCAATCTTTCATGTGGTCGAGCACTTCTCAATGCACACCGGGCAGATCATCCTGTTGACCAAGCTGCTGAACGGGGCCGACCTTCGTTTCTACGACGTCTCCACCGGCGCCCCAGTTCACACCTGGAATGAGCCGCGGTCGAATGAACGATAATTCGGGCCGGTCAGCGGTGCAGTAGCCCGACTGTTAAGGAGGGTTTTTCTGTAACGCAAGCTGGTAGCTTGCGCGCCCGTTGAATGCCATTCAATCAGCGCAAACTAACAGTTTGCGTTACAAATTAAGACACCGCGCACTGAATTGCTCCTTTAAAATCTCTTCGATTAATGTTTAATATAGGCACTGAAGTTGTGAATTCGCGTGTCGTCGATTACGCTCGCTTGCGAGGAAGCGGCGCTATCTTATTGAGGAGAGAAACCGAAAATGACTTACGTTGTTGCGGAGCCCTGCGTCAACTGCCGTTATACAGATTGTGCGATACCATGCCCGGTCGAGGCCTTTCATCTTGATGACGATATGCTGGTCATAAACCCCGAGACGTGCATCGACTGCGACGCGTGTGTGCCTGAGTGTCCGGTAGAAGCAGTTTTTGCCGAAGACAAAGTGCCGGCGGAATGGGCGCAATTCACGGCGCTCAACGCGGACAGGGCGCTCAGCGGGTTGCCGACGATTACCGCCCGACTCGATCCTTTGTGCGAGTAGTTGGCGCCTGCGACTTCCTCGCCTTAACAGGTCCAACGCCAGCCGTTCGGGAGACTGATCGCCGTGAGTTTGCAGAATTGATGAAGAAACGAACAAAGCGGGTGTTGGGCGGAATCGCCATCGCCGCGGGCTCGCTGGGGGCCCTGGGTGCTTTAGTGATGACCAAGAGCAGAAACAGGCGGGAAGCCGACGATACTACCAGCGACGTCTGGGCGCGTCCCGGCATGAGCGTTACCTTTCGCGCGGAATTGATGCCCGGCCGCGATCGCTCGGAACGGACCTTCCGCGTCAAGGAGTTGTTGTCGAGTGGGCGCGTGTTGTTGCAGGACACGGGAGGCGAACACGCGGAGAGAGAGTTCGAAGAGATTCGTTGAGGGCACGGCCGCTGGCTGCGAGAGAGTGGTGGAATTTGGCGTTGCTGATTTCTAATAGCCCTCCCTTACGGTTGGGCTTCTGCTTGCTGTGCGATACCAAGCAGAAGCCCGCGCGTTAGCAAGGGCTTTCTAAATCGCCACACTGCTTGAGTGCATCTGACTTAGGCTCATAACCGGCGAGACTTACCAGGTGTAGGTTCGCCCGGGCTCCATGACGTTGAGGTTGGGGATTCCCAGGGCTTTCAATTCCGAGACGATCGCGTCGCGGTAACTTGGCTTCAAGTGGACCGTCAAGATGTCGAGACCATTGTGATTGAGTTTCTTTAGTTCCTTACTCAGCGCCGCCGGAGTCAAGTGACGGGTTACTTCGGCCAGTTCCGCCATCGAATTGGGAAACGATGTTTCGATCAGCAGGGCATCTACATTTGGCCGGCGATTGACGATATCCCAGAACTCCTGGGTTTCCGCCGTATCCGAGCTGAATGCGATCGTGGTCGTTTCATCGGAAACAATCAACCCGATCGTGGGGACAATATGATTTACCGGCATGGCCATCACGTTCAAGTGCTTGACTTTAAATCCCTGACCGATGGTGATCGGTACGTACTGCATCACTGGTCCATGATCGTTGGTCAGTTCGGAAAAGCGTGGATACACAGTCCAGTTGAAAACGTCGCGTTCCAGCAGGCCAATCACTTCTTCCGTGGCATGGACACGAATTGGTTCCTTCAGGCCGGCGAAGAGATCATCTACGAAGATAGGCAGGCAGGCGATGTGGTCCATATGCGGGTGCGTCACGATAATATCGCGCACCAACTGGCGCTGCACGTCAGTCAGCGCGAGCGCGACGCTGCCGGCATCAATCGCCACACAGTCATCGACTAAGAAGCACGTCAGGCGTTGGTCCGCCGTTGCGTGGCCCTGAGAATCAAAGCTGCTGGGTAAGAGTTGAATATTCACGAGTCAGTTGGAGTCTAACTCCGCGCGCGAGCCAACATATTATATGCGCGGTAAATTTGCCAGATAAAAAGTCAGCGGCAGCGACGCACTCAGCGAGTTTCCCGCGCTCGTCTAAAGCGAACGCAGCCGTGTCACCAGCTCCTGCAGAAGCTTCAAGTACGCGGCTTCTCGCTCGAACGCCGCCTGTTCGCTACTAAAGATTCCGCGAGCAACCCGACTGCGATGAAAGGCCAGTTCGCTGCCCACTTGATTGAATTGTCTGCAAGCGCGCCAGTGGCCCATGCCGCCACGCGTCAGGGCGTCAAACGAGCCGCCCATCCGCAGGAAAACGCTGCCAAGCTGGGCGTACTCCTGAGAGTTAAGCGTTCCGCGCTGCAGATCCGCGAGCAGAAACTCCCGCACAATGCGCCCTTCGCGGCGCAACGCAAAGATGATGACAACCAGAATAATGAGGAATGCGGGAACCATGAAAACGCAGTAAGTCAGCAGAAATCCCAACAGACCACCGACCGCGCCTGAGCCATTCCAGATAGCATGCATCGCCATTGCCATCATCAAGCCGAGCACAGGCATGATGATCTTTACCGCCAGATTCGTTGATTGCCGCGCCAGTCCCAATCCGATACCAGTCATGCTCGTAAACAGCGGATGAGAAAACGGCGCCATGAACCCGCGAATAAAGAAAGTGACCGATAGCACGGCGCCGCCATGCAGCACAGCCTGACCGTAGTACTGAATGTTCTCAGTCATGGCAAAGCCCAGTGCTGCCAGCGAGGCGTAAACTATGCCATCAATCACGCCATCGAACTCGTCGCGTTTGGCGAAAAAAATAATAAAGAGAATCAAGGCCTTGGCGCTTTCCTCGACGATTGGGGCAGAGATCACCGCGCCTGCTGTGTGGGCTGCCTGGACGCTCTGGGTAATTTCTGCGACGGAAAGCTCCACGCCCGTGTTCAGCACATAGGCAATGAAGACCGCCACCAGTGCGCCCCAGCCGAACGCGGTTGCCAGCAGCCAAAGAGGCTCTGCTTCATAGCGATCAATCCACAGCACCAGAGTGACATAGATGGGGACGGGAATCGTGGCGCAAACCATCCCGACGAACAGACCGACGGGTCCGGTATCGAATCCGATCAACAGGAGTACGAGCAGACCGAGCAGCAGGGCTATCAGGCCGGCGGCGATGCCGAGCACGATCTTAATCGCGGTCACGTAGCCGGATTGTCCGACTGCCACCGGAGCAAAGTTCGGTTGGGGTGAATTGGGATATTGATTATTGATCATTTGACCCGGGCTAATCCTTTGAAGGGACGGGTGAGTATAGCCGGATTTACGACTTGAAAACTAGCCAGATGTTACGTTGGCGCAGTCTGATCGTTGCCTCCACTTTGGTTCAGTCGGATCCATGCGGCCAACAGGTCAGTACCACCTGCGGTAGCGGGTGGGTAATCGCCACGGCAGCGGCCCGCCCGCTACCGCAGGCGGTACTGACCTGTCTTACCTCGCACACGTCAATGCGCGGCCGCCGTCTATCGAATAAGTGGCGCCAGTGATCCAGCCTGCCCGTTCGGAAGCCAGAAAGTGGATCAATTCCGCGATCTCTTTTGCGTCACCAACTCGTCCCAGGGGATGTGTGGTCTTCGAATGTTCCAGAAAGGCCGCGTATTGTTCTTCGTTCATGCCGCCGCGTTTGTGAATCTCTGTAATTACTACTCCCGGATTGACGGCATTAATCCGCACGCCTTTGGCCGCGAGTTCGAGGGCGGCGCACCGAGTTAGTTGGTCCAGTGCCGCTTTGGATACACAATACGCCAACACTCCTGGAAAGGAGCGCAGGCCGGTAACGCTGGAAACGCTGACGATATTGCCGCGGCGCTCTAACAGAAATGGGATGGCCGCCTGCATTAGTTGAAAGACCGCGCGCAGGTTTATGTCAAGCATCGCATCCCATGCAGCGAGCGAGGTGTTTTCGATCGTGCCGGAGGAAATGTGACCCGCGGCGTTTACCAGCACGTCGAGGCCGCCAAATCTTTCTGCGGCCAGCGCCACCACTCTTTTGGCTTCCTCGGTGCTGGTCAGGTCCGCTGAAATTGGCAAAGCTGATCCGCCCAAACCCTTGATCGCTTCAGACACATCCCGCAGGGCTTGTTCATTTCTTCCGACGGCGGCCACAGAGGCGCCGGACTCAGCAAAGCGAAGCGCGGTGGCGCGGCCGATGCCCGATGTAGCGCCGGTTACAATCACTACTTTGCCCGCAAACTCTTTATCCATCTTGTTCTTTCCTCACGATGTCGATGATTGCCAGAGAATCATACATTGACAGAAGAACTCGAAAAAGTTGACTATTGTGCACACTTAGCCTCCGGCGTCGCAACTCGCGACCCACTGCAACAGCGAGGCGTCCTGACAAAGTAGCGCGGTGGTTTTGACAGCGGCTTGGTTTCGGGATCTCTTCCAGCGAAACAAGAGTCAATTAAGGGCACTCTATTGAGCAATACTTCAGCCGGTCAGGCATTTCCCAGGTCCAGGTCCACTAGATCGCGAGGCACTGCGGGCGATTTTGGGTCGCGCCGGTCCACCCGCGCGCGACCATCCAGTGTTGGTTACCTGATTCTTGGAGTCGTCGTAGCGACCGCTGTGTTTTTTGTCGTGTGGTGGGTGGATGAGGCGGCCTGGGTACCGGCGGGTTTAGCGGCCCTGGTTGTTCTGTTGATTTTTTTCTCTGCGCGCGAGGTAGTAATGCGACGCGCCTGGACACGCTATCTGCTGGAACAGGATAGCCGCGAGCACCCGGGCAAAGAGAGCAGCAGGAAAACCAGCTCCTCCAAGAGTTCGCACTCGTCAGGGTTCCATGCGACGGCTCTCAGAGCCATTCAAAAGCAATCCACCGAAGCCGAAGCTGCGGGCGTGTCCCCTGAGGCTCATCTCGATCTCTTTCATCTCTGTCAGGAGTACGTTGCCAACACTGAAGAAGCTTTACACTCGAACAGTCTCTCGGCCGAAGCGAGACTGGCGCTCCGGGCCGGGCAGGAGAAAGTGCGAGGCCTGCAAAAGCATCACTTGTTGACCTGGGCCAGAGATGCATCGCGCGCCCAAACGCACGAGGCTCAGCAACGCGCCCGCACTTCCGATAAGATCGAGACCGCCAATCGAGCCCTCGATTACATCGATGCAGCGCTCAAGGCTTACCCCGGAGAGACCGACCTCGAGGCCTCAAACTTGGCTATCCGCGAATTCATTGCCTCGGTAAAAGTCGCGCACTGGGTTGAGCTGGCCGAGCGCTCGGCTTTCAAAGGCCACTACCGTCGAGCCATTGAGCGTTACAAGGACGCCTTGTTCTATCTGAACCGCGAGACGGTCAACGATGAAATCCGAGAGGCCGGCGCGGAACGAATTATGGGCGAGATAGACATGCTTCGCTCTCGACTCAAAGCGTTGGGTAAGAGCGAATCGCCGCCAACTTCTCGAACGAAAACAGACTAGCCTAATCTGCCGTCGCCGCGCTTGCTGGCAAAAAAAAACTTTGAAACGTCAGTCTAGTTTGAAACGTCCGTTTAGACAGGGCACTTGTGCCCCTCCGGGACGGCGGACAAGTCCGCTGTCTAAACGGGAGACAGATCAAACGTTGAGTTTGGCATGGGCAGGCTTTTGTGCGATCATTGCGCCCTGGATTCGACTGATCGTCAGGTAGCATTTGCGGTGTGTAAAACTGGACTTGGATCTGGCCGCCATCAAAAAGAGCAAGAGTGCTGATGTGCTGCCGCAGCCGTATGATTGGAGCGAGGTCCCGGAAGCTGGAGTGCTTAGTGGCTGCCGAATCGGGCAGTCGTTTGCTGATGTGGTTACGAAAGGCCTGCAATCGGTCTTTTCCTTCAGAGTCTCATAGTCAAGAGGTTTGAGTCATGAGGTCTAGAGTCTTATCAATCCTGATGGTTTTGTTTTTCGCGGCGGTTCTGGGACGATCACAGGACGCGCAATCGCAGACGCCACCGCCATCACAGGGGTCAGCGGTGGATGTTCAGGGCGTTAGGAACTATCTGTTGGGACCAGGAGACGTGGTCGATGTGCGCGTCTTCGGCCAGCCCGATCTGAACACAACCGCCGAGGTCGATAGCGACGGCAACATCAGCTCGCTGCCGTTCCTTGAGACACCCGTTCGCGCGCGTTGCCGCACCGAGAAGGAAGTACAAAAAGACATTGCGACGGCTTACGCAAAATACTTAAAGTCCCCACAGGTAAGCGTGCGAATCACGGAACGCAAGAGCCGTCAGCCCGCCACAGTGTTTGGCGCCGTGCGCCAACCAACGCGACTTCAGATGATGCGGAAGGTCAGGCTGAATGAAGTGATGGCCGCCTCGGGAGGATTCACTGAGCGAGCATCGGGCACAATTCAAATTCTGCACACTGAACCGATCATGTGTCCTGATCCGGGCGAAGAGGCCCAGGCGGCGCCGATCGAGGGAGCGAAGATCCCTCTCGAAATCGTTAAGGTCGACGATCTGAAAAGCGGCAAGGCCGAGGCGAATCCATTCATTCGACCCGGCGACTACATCATCGTCACCGAGGCCGAGCCGGTTTACATTACGGGCAGCGTAAATTCGCCTCAGGGTGTTTTCATGCACGATCACCTTACGCTGTCCACCGCGCTGGCGATGGTTGGCGGTGTGAAAAAGGAAGCTAAAGCGACCGATGTGCGCATCTACCGGCTAAAACTGGGCTCGCCTGATCGAGACACGATTCGAGTTGATCTTGCGGCCATCAAAAAGGGACAAAAGCCCGACTTTTTATTGCAGGCGTTCGACGTCATTGAAGTTCCGGAGGCGGGGATGTTCTCGGGTCAGCGACTGCCGGGCACTATCCTGGGTGGCCTAACCGGGGGATTGACCAACGTGATGAGTTCAGCTCCGCTTCGGGTTCTCTATTGATCCGGCGCTTTGCTTGTAACGCAAGCTGTCAGCGTGCGCTGTCGCAAACTAACAGTTTGCTTTACAAGAGACCATCTCCATTTTTCACGATATTAAAAAGGCAAGGTTTCGATAATCAATGAGTGCAAGAATAGCCGTCAGAAATGCGAAGAGACGCAGAAGAATAATCACAGCCAGTTGGGTCGTTGGCCTGGCTGCGCTAATCATTGTCTTAATTGTTTGGGAATTGACCGCGCTGCTCTATGTGCTGGCTACGCTGGGTGTGACCGCGCTACTCATCGTTGTCGCCGTTTCCGACATTGCTCACGCCGGACCATCTTCGGCCTCAGACCCGCTTCCAGTGCAACCCGCGATCGTTCCTGCTCCAGGCGTGGGCAAGACGGACTGGGGAGCGCGAAAGAGAAGCTGACGCACAGCAAAACCCACCGCCGCAGACTAATTGTTTTGTTGAAGGTGACCGACACTTGCGCAGTCGGCCTTTCACGTACACGTCTGCTTCGGTCCATCGAAATTAATGCCGCGTCAACCAGGCGCCAATTGATCTTAAGAACCTATTGAAAGTTTAATCGAACTATTGCATAATCTGCCCGCGTTCACCTCCCCGGTGGGCGTAGTGGTCGCGTGGGGTGAGGACACGTGGCCTGAAGGGCGGGAGATGTGGGAGTCTCCCGCCCGTTATTTTTGCAAGCGCCCTGGTCCATTCTTCCCTTTCCTTAGGCACAGCCCACCTGGATATTCAGTAACGCAATCGATTCTAGGTAACGTAAGTTGTTAGCTTGCGCGGCCGCGATCGATCAGTTTGGGGATAGTGCTTGAAGATTGTGTTGTCGGCGAGCGGAGCAGTAGCCCGACTGTTAGGGAGGGCTGTTGTGGGCAGTCAGAACCCTCCCTTAACAGTCGGGCTGCTGCCCGCTTCGCGTTTGGGGGCCCAGCAATACAACAATGGATACTACCAAGCGCGGCGGCTTGACCAGCAGGTGAATCAGAGTAGAATTGCGCCCGTGTCTGGCGCTTCTAATCTTTGCCGAGTGCCGGCTTGTTAAGTTTGAAAACCTGTCGGCCTAAATTCGTCACATGTACGAATGCGGGGGAACCAAATTCCGCGCTCAAATAATCGCGGTTCGGGGCGAATCGCTGCGGTTGATCGCAAAACGGATCAATCCAACGCGAAGGACACTTTCGAGTCCCAGCCCGTCAGCTAACCTCGTCGGCACAAACGAAAGGGCAGCCACGCCGCAACCAGATCAATTAAGGGCGCCGGGCTTTTTGCTCGGGGCCCTTTATTTTTTTGGCAGTTGCACGCAAGAAGGAAAATCGAAATGGCCAGCGAGCCTCAAGCCAGCGGAAGCCGCGTCGCAAAAGTAGTTGTTGCGACTTCGGTGATGCTCTCGTTTATCTCCTTTTGGCGAGCGGCAGCAATCGTTCTCAATGACCTGGGCTCGTCAGCCTACTACGTCGGCGGTATTGCAGAGAAAGCAGTTGGACACGCGGCGCCCTGGTTTGTTTTGGGCGTGATGCTCTTCTCGTATGCGGTGCGCGCCGTTTACGTTGAATCCTGCGCCATGTTTACGCGCGGCGGCGTCTATCGCGTCGTCAAAGAGGCCATGGGCGGCGTGCTGGCGAAGCTGTCCGTCTCGGCGTTGATGTTCGACTATATTCTTACCGGGCCCATCTCCGGCGTGTCGGCGGGCCAATATGTGGTCGGCCTAATTGCGCAAGTATCTGTTTACCTGGGCCATCCATGGCAGCCGGCACCATCAACCATCAACCAATTCGCGGCGGTGATCGCAGTGATCGTCACCGCCTATTTCTGGCGTCGAAACACCAGAGGCATACATGAATCGTCAAAGGATGCTCTGAAGATCATGTATATCACCACCGTGATGGTGGTCCTGCTGATCGGCTGGTGCGGGCTCACCATTCTAACTCAGCCAGAGAAGCAGCGACTACCCCCGGCTCCGGTGCCGCACAACCTCAGTTTCAATGATGATGCGGTTGGCTGGATGCCAAAGGTCATTCCCAGTGTGTTCCAAAGAGTAAAAGGCGAAGATACTGCAACTGCGAACCAGAGCGCAGAACATGTCTCGACCGCACCACGTTATGGATTGGTCCCCAACGTTGGTGCTCTGATTGGCTTGATCGGCATTCTGATGGCTTTCGGTCATTCTTTCCTGGCGATGTCCGGCGAAGAATCACTGGCCCAGGTGAATCGTGAACTCGAGTATCCCAAACACAAGAACCTGATGCGAGCGGGTTTCGTCATTTTTGTTTACTCGCTCTTGTTTACCTCGCTCGTTTCCTTCTTTGCTTACGCCATCATTCCCGATGGTGTGCGGCCGCAATATGTCGACAATTTGATCGGCGGCATCGCGGTTAATCTTACCGGACCGATGACCCTGAAACTTTTCTTTCAGGCCTTCATTGTGATGGTCGGCTTTTTGATGCTTGCCGGAGCCATCAACACCTCGATCATCGGCGCGAACGGCGTGCTCAACCGGGTCAGCGAGGACGGCGTGCTCACTGATTGGTTTCGCGCACCTCATCGCCGTTTCGGCACCACCTATCGCATGATCAATTTGATCTTCGTGCTGCAATTGGTGGCGATCATCGGGTCGCGCGGCGATACCTACACGCTGGGCGAGGCTTATGCATTTGGCGTAATTTGGTCGTTCGCGTTCAACTCGCTGGCCATGCTCGTACTGCGTTTTAAAGATAAGCAGCACCGCGAATGGAAAGTGCCTTTCAACCTCAACCTGGCCGGCAAAGAGATTCCTCTCGGGCTGAGTGTGATCGCCGTGCTGCTGTTTTCCATAGCCGGAGTCAACCTGATCACTAAACAGGTGGCGACCATTAGCGGCATTGCCTTCACGCTGGTGTTCTTCACAATGTTTCTGATCTCGGAACGGATCAACGAGCGCAAGCGCGCGCGTGAGGCTCATACCACCAGCCTGGATCAATTCAACCTGCAGCCGCGGGAAGCGGTTTCGACTGAGACTGTCGAAGTCAGGCCGGGAAACACACTCGTCCTCGTGCGCGACTACAACACCCTCGACCATCTGCGGAAGGCGCTGGAACTAACACACACGGGAAAGAACGATTTGGTCGTGATGACTGTGCACCTGATGAGGGGCCCCGACACCGGCTATGAAGACATTCCCGAGGAGCAACTTTTCACTCGTTACGAACAGTACCTGTTCAGCAAAGTGGTTGCCCTCGCTGAGAAGGCAGGCAAGCACGTTCATCTCCTGGTGGTTCCTTCGTCTGACGTTTTTCAGGCGATCGTCCATACGACCGCACAACTTGACTCGGCTGAACTAATCGCGGGCCGATCGTCGGTGATGTCACCCGTCGAGCAGGCCAAGCTGATGGGCCAGGCTTGGGAGGCTTTGCCGCAGAAGCCAAAACGCCAGGTGCGGTTCCGGATTATCGGCCCGGGCGATGATATTGAAGAGTATTATCTTGGTGCTCACGCGCCGCATCTGACGAGCGAAGAAATCAATCGCATCCACATGCTCTGGCTGGATGTGACACGTGAAAAAGGCGCGGAACACTTTCATCATCACGACGTCGTGGCCCTGGCGATTACGCGGGTGGAGCAGGAGCTGAAAGGTCCGCATCGAGAAGAAGTCTTGCGCCAGATACGCACTTTCGGCAGTGAACGGCGCGACGAAAAACGATAGTTGCTCCGGCCAGCGAGTAAGGGTCTGACTCTTACTTCTTTGCGCCTGCTTAGAAATCGCTATCTGGAATCGTCCGTTTAGAAAGCGGACTTGTCCGCCGTCTCAGCGAGGGGCACAAGTGCCCTATCTAAACGGACAAATTCCAAGGAGCGGGAAAGGAGAGAGAGCAGTTGTCGTCGACTACCTCGACTACCTCGATTGCCGAGCGCCGCGTCAATCCGCCTTCCACTCGCCACTCGCGGTACCTTTGGGCCGTGTTTGCCATCGGCATCATAACCGGCCTCCTCTCACCGTTCCGCCAGCACATAAATTCGACCACCGTCGCCCTCGCTCTGCTGCTCGCGGTCCTTTTTATTGCTACCCTCTTTGGCAGTCGTCCGGCATTGCTTGCTTCGTTAATCGCAGTGCTGGTTTTCAACTTCTTCTTCCTGCCGCCTTTTCACACCTTTACCATCGCCGACCCGCAGAACTGGATTGCGCTCACCGCTTTTTTTGTTACGGCGATCACCGTGGGCGCCTTATCGGCGCGAGCAAGGAAACGTGCCGAGGAAGCGGAACGTGGCAGACACCAAATCGAGCGGCTGTATGAACAACTCCGCGAAGCCTTTGAGCAGGCCAGTCACGCCGAAGCGTTGCGACAAAGCGAGGCGTTGAAATCCGCTTTGCTCGAGGCCGTCACACACGATATCCGTACGCCGCTGACATCAATCAAAGCATCAGTGACCACGTTGCTTGATGATGGGAGGGCCCCTGGTTTCTCAGGAGATCCCGGACTCGATCTTGAAGGTCGACAGGAACTACTGGAAGTAATCAACGAAGAAGCGGATCGGTTGAACAGTTTCATTCAAAGCTTGATTGAGTTGGCGCGCATTGAAGCCGGCGCGATGGTCCTGCGCCGGCGCTGGGGCGTAATCGACGAAATCGTCGCGGCGGTCTTAAAACGCGCGGAACCGTTGACCCGGGCGCATCGCCTCGAGGTGGAAATCGAAAAGGATTTGCCTGCGGCTCGCGTCGATTCCGAGGCGATTGCGGAGGTTCTCTACACGCTGGTCGATAACGCCAGCAAGTATGCTCCGGCCAGTACTCTCATTCGCATAACCGCCCGCCGAACGAAGAGCGAGATGATCGAGATTGCTGTGGAAGATGAAGGACCCGGCATTCCTCGGCACCTGCGCGAAAATGTCTTTGACAAGTTTTTCAGCGCGACCGAGACAATGCGCGAGGGTCTTGCTCGTCCCGCCGGGATCGGCCTGGGCTTAGCCATTGCGCGCGGTATCGTTTCCGCTCACGGCGGCCAAATCTGGGTTGCCGATAGTCCTAACGGCAAGGGCGCGCGTCTGATCTTTACCGTCCCCGTTGGCGACGAAGAAACGTCCAACGGCGAACAATAGAGAAAAGCACTCTTCTCCTCACACCCGTTTAGATAGCGGACATGTCCGCCGTCGCATCGAGGGGCGCAAGTGCCCTGTCTAAACAGACCATGCCAAGGAAAAGTTTCCCGCAAAGGTGCAAACTTAAAGTATGCCAACAAACTTCGGAGATGACTTACACTGGCAGTGATGAGTGAAAATCGGCGCATCCTGGTGGTTGACGATGAACCGCAAATCACGCGCGTGTTGCGCCGCGGCCTGACCGCTCATCGTTATGACGTGCGCGTGGCGCCGGATGGCGAGGCGGCATTGGAGCTCTTCGGCGACTGGAAGCCGGACCTGATCGTCACCGATCTTTCGATGCCGAACATGGGCGGGTTGGAACTTTGTCGCCGTCTGCGCGCGATCTCGAACGTGCCGATTATCGTGCTCTCGGTAAAGGGCGATGAACGCGTAAAGGTAGAGGCCCTGGATGCCGGCGCCGATGATTACGTCACCAAGCCTTTCGGCATGGACGAACTATTAGCGCGTGTGCGCGCCACCCTGCGACGCAATCCAGACCTGGCAGGCGCAGCGACGAACAATCTTGAGACCGGACACTTTCGCATTGACGTCGAAGCTCGCAAAGTGACGATTAACGGCAAGGAAGTACACCTGACGCCGAAGGAATTTGATCTGATGGTCCATCTCGTCCGTCATGCGGGCAAAGTGCTTACGCATCGTTCTCTGCTGGCCGCGGTTTGGGGCGGAGATTATGTCGAGCAGACCGAGTATCTACGCGTTTTCATTGGCCAGCTAAGAAAGAAGATCGAGCCGAATCTGGCAACACCTCAATACATTCTCACCGAGCCCTGGATCGGGTATCGCTTCGAACCCGGCGACTAGGGAGCAGAAGGCCTACTGCCTACCGCCTACTGCTCACTGCCCACTGCCTCCAAATCTTTACGAACTTCTTATAAAGCCCTTACGCCGTCTTTACGGCCGCAGTCGTAGAGTTTGCTGTGGAGGGCAGTCAACCAAATGATGGCCGCAAATAAAGAGAGAACTGAAACCGCAAGGCTGATAGCAGAACGCCTGCCTGTTGAACTCACTACCGAGAACGGCTTTACCATTGTCCGCCGCTGCGAAATAGACCCGGCAACTGTGGACTCAACCGCCGGTTGCCACTTCCTGGTGCGTGATCCAGCAGGCACAGAGGTCGAAGTCACCGTCGTCTTCAACACCGAGATGGTTGAGCTAATCCAGAAACAACGAGCCACTCCATTTTCGTCCACCTGTTTGTTCTGGTTGGAATGTGCCGAGCGAGCCCTGGCGCGACATCTGTGGCAAACCGACAACACACCTCCGGACGGCTGGTTGGTAGTTTTTTGGCTGTCGCCCGCGGACTTGATCCTGGCGGCTTCGTGGGCTTGATCACAGTCGCAGACTCGTTCGCTTGCTGAACTGCGTTGGGACTGCCGCGACCGCGATGCCGAACACTAACGTCACCCTGAATACTGGGACGTGGGTATTGGGACCGCGGGCGTCCCGCCCGCCTGAGCGCCGCAGGCGCGACCCGCCTGACCTGTATTCGAGGTTCTGACCTGTATTCGGTTGAAGGGAGATCGATGGCCTGAGTGTTTACGAAAGTTGGGCGGGCGGGACGCCCGCGGTCCCAGTAAGGCGGTCTCGGTACCCCGACACGGGCTTTGATGTAGGAGCGGCCGCTTTTGACTCTTGACTCACGACTCACGACTCGCGGCTGTCTTATGAACGCAAACGGCAATCGTCCATCGCCCGAAACTCTGCTCGCCCGGTTAAAAGCGGCAGAGCGGGCTCGGCTGCGTGTTTACATCGGGGCAGCGGCCGGCGTCGGTAAGACTTATCAAATGCTCGAAGATGCTCAGCAGCTCAAACGCCAGGGCGTCGATATTGCAATAGCGCTCGTTGAAACGCACAGCCGTGAAGAAACCGAAGCGATGATCGACGACCTGGAGCGCCTCCCTCTTCGCCGCGTCGAGTACAGCGGCGTGACGCTGCACGAGATGGACGTCGAGGCCGTAATCGCGCGTCATCCGGCAATCGCCATTGTGGATGAGCTGGCTCACACCAACGTACCCGGTTCAAAGAATCGCAAACGCTTCGAAGACGTGTTGGATCTGCTCAACGCCGGCATTTCGGTAATCACGGCCGTCAACATCCAGCACCTGGAATCACTGAACGACGCCGTTGCCCGCACCACCGGCGTACGCGTGCGCGAGACAATTCCCGACTACTTTCTGCGCCGGGCCGATGAGGTCGTCAACATCGATGTCTCGGTCGACACACTGCGAACGCGACTGCGTCAGGGCCGGATCTATGGTGTCGAGAAGATCCAACAAGCCCTCAACAACTTCTTTCGCAAAGGAAATCTTTCTGCGTTGCGTGAGCTGGCACTGCGCCAGGTCGCCACGGACCAGGCGGCGAAGGCGCATGATTACCGCGAGCGCGAGGGCCTGGAGCAGCCCGTCATTCCTGAGAAGGTAATGGTCTGCATCGCCTCGCGCGGCGGAGCGAGGAAGCTGTTGCGCGCCGGCTCGCGCATTGCGGGACGGCTAGCGAGCGATTGGTATGCAGTCTATGTAGAGACTCCGCGTGAGGAAGCAGGACGAATCAAGCCTGAAGACTATGCCGCGCTGCAGGAGAGCATCACGCTGGCAGAGCAACTGGGCGCTAAAGTCGTGAAGTTGAAAGGATGCCGGGTTGCGGATGCGCTGATTGATTTCGCGCGCCGCGAAGGCATCACGCATGTAGTGTTCGGCCAATCGTCGCGCTCGCGCTGGGACATCCTGATGCACGGCTCAGTGCTCAATCGCTTTTTGCACGAAGTGCGCGATGCCACCGTGCAGGTCGTGCCACTGAGTCGCGAGTCTGGAGTCGCGAATCTCGAGTCCGGATGAAGAAGTCGCGAACCAGGCTGAAGCCGCGGTGTGAATGACACTCCGAAACGAGACTACACAGACTCTCAATTCCTGCCTCATTTTCCGCAACAATCACTTGCGTTGACAATCAAGAAAACTCTCATAAGATAGGTGGCACGAAGATCGTCACCTACAACTGGAAGAGAGTTGTGATCGCCCCAAGGCATTCATCGGTTGATACCATGAGCTCCATCATCGGGAGCTTTTTGAATGTCAGGCGATCAGTCGAGGCCACGTGAGAAACAGCCGGGTAGGATTAGCCGCTCTAAAGCACTTTCTCGTCGGCAATCCGCTAAAAACAGCGCAAGTAGTCCACGAGCGGCTGAGTAAGAAGGCGGCCCTGGCCATCTTCTCATCGGACGCATTGTCGTCGACGGCCTACGCGACTGAGGAAATACTTTTGGTCCTGGCGGTGGCTGCAGCGGCGGGCCAATCCTATGCCTTCTATTATGTAATTCCCGTTTCCCTTGGCATCGGAACGCTGCTCGCAATCGTTGCGGCCAGCTACCGCCAGACGATTCACGCCTACCCTTCCGGCGGCGGCGCTTATATCGTCGCCAAGGAAAACCTGGGCGCGACCTCGGGCTTGACCGCCGGTGCGGCGCTGTTGGTTGATTACGTCCTTACCGTCTCAGTGTCCACTGCCGCTGGTGTTGCGGCCATCACCTCTGCGGCGCAGGGAACAAGGTTCGCTTATCTATCGAATCACCGCGCGCTGGTGGGCGTATGCTTTATCACAGTGATCGCGCTGGCCAACCTTCGCGGCGTGCGTGAATCCGCCTCTGTGTTTGCCTTTCCAACTTACGCCTTCATCGTTTCATTTTTGTTCATGATCGGTTTTGGCATTGTTCACTACTCACTGTACGGCGGTGCAGCGCCGATCGTTGGCGAGCTCAAACTAGCCGAAGGCTATCATGCGCAGCCCTTACATACGTTGCTTTTGCTGGCGGCTTTTTCCAACGGTTGTTCAGCGCTGACAGGGATCGAAGCGATCTCGAATGGCATTCAAGCCTTTAAGCCGCCGGAGGCGCGCAACGCCTCGGTCACCCTCGTTTGGATGGCAGTACTCTTGTTAACCATGTTCCTGGGGACGAGCGTGATGGCTTATCTTTACGGCGTTCACCCCACAGAGTCAGAAACGGTTATCTCTCAATTTGCGCGCATTGTCTTCGCGGGACACTTGACCTGGTTCTATTACGTGGTCCAAGCCTGTACCGCAGCGATTTTATTGTTGGCTGCAAACACGTCGTTTGCCGGTTTTCCGATGCTCGCATCGCTGCTGGCTCGTGATAGATACCTGCCGCGGCAGTTCGCCAATCGTGGCGATCGACTGGTCTTTTCGAATGGCATATTGATCCTTGCGGTATTCGCCAGTCTGCTGCTGGTTGTTTTTCGCGGCGACACCAGCCGGCTAATTCCTTTGTACGCGGTCGGAGTCTTCCTCTCGTTTACGCTTTCGCAATCCGGAATGGTGATTCACTGGCTCAAGGAAAAATCACGCGGCCAGGCCAAACCAGTCGAAATGAACCAGGGGGTCGCAGGCAACGGCGCCGAGGATGACTCGTCTCAGCCGCTGCCGGATGCCGGATTGGCTGTGGTGCGAGGTACTTCTTTTGTGAGTGACGAAGTAACCGACGCCGTGCATTGGAAAAAATCGATTCTGATTAACGGGATCGGCGCCGTGGCAACCTTCATCGTTCTGGTTGTGTTCATCCTGACCAAGTTCCTTCACGGCGCCTGGGTAGTCGTGATGGTCATTCCCCTTTTGGTGCTGCTGTTCAAATCAATCCACCGGCACTATGTGGCCGTGGCCAAGCAACTCTCAACCGAGGGACTGCAACCTCTGCGGCCGATCAAGCACACGGTGATCGTGCCTATTTCCGGAATTCATCGGGGCGTGATCAATGCCTTGCAGTATGCCAAGTCTATCGGTGGGGATAACGTAATCGCTTTGTACATCGATTTGGATGAAGAGGCGACGAAGAAGTTACGACAGAAGTGGGACCAGTGGGGATCAGGAGTGAAGTTGATCGTCTTACAGTCCCCTTATCGTTCGCTCGTGCGGCCGTTGTTGCGCCACATCGATCGAATCGAACGCGCCCGGGACGATGACATGATTACCGTAGTGCTCCCGGAGTTTGTGCCCGCGAAGTGGTGGCACCACGTTCTGCACAATCAAAGCTCGCTCTTGCTCAAGGGCGCTTTGCTCTTTCGCAAAGGGATCATCGTTACCAGCGTGCCGTATCACCTGACGCAATAGCAGAGTCGGGCACGTCGCTGCGGCGGGCGAGTTGAGTTCGCGAGTCGTTGCGGTTGGCTGTGTCGTCGACGATCAGACTTGAGCGGCGTTCGCTTCAGTACCCCGTGCAGCCAGGAAGCACGCGCGACAGTAGACCGGCCGCCCTTGCGAAGGATAGAAGGGCACAGTCGTTTGTTGTCCGCATTGAGCGCATTGCACGGAGACTTCGATTCGCTGGCGGACTCCGGAGGATTGGGCTGCGGCGATTGCCGCCAGGCGCTCGTTCTTTGCTTGCTTGCATGGCTTACAACGCTTGGGTTCGTTCTTCAATCCTTTATCGTGAAAGAAGACTTGCTCGCCCCCGGTCCAGATGAAGCTGTCGCCACAATCAACGCATTTTATCGGGCGATCTTCAAACTGGGTCTCGGCCTGACCTTGGTCCGGAGTTGGCTCTATCGGCGCGGTAGTAATTTCCATTGGTTCCATCATGACCTTCTGGCTCCCCTGGGTACGTTCAATCAATCGATTTCATCGAAGCATGCGTGTTGTTGATACGCGATCTTCTTCGGTGACAATGAGGCCGCTGTCGCACTTCTTGAGGAACCGTGGGTGCCGCACACTCACGGTGGCTTTTATTTTCGGGGGAAAAGTATAACTATGTCGAAATTGTGTCAAGACCTAACTGGCGCTTTGGTCGATTCAATTACAGACCTTATCCACAAATGGGGCAGAGTTAGGGTAACTCCAGAGAGAATTGAGGCGAGATGAAAGTATTAATAATCGGATCTGGTGGTCGAGAGCATGCCGTTTTGTGGGCCTTGCGAGCGACCTCGCGCACTGCCCTCGATCTTTATTGCGCGCCCGGCAACGCTGGAATAATACAGATAGCTCGTTGCGTTCCGATTGAAGCGACCGACATCGCAGCGCTGGTTCAGTTTGCTGTGGATGAACCGATCGATCTCACTTTTGTTGGTCCTGAAGGACCACTCGCCGCGGGAATCGTTGATGCGTTTGAGGCCGAGGGACTGGTGATCGCCGGACCTTCAAAGGCCGCCGCGCGCCTCGAATCCAGCAAGGCCTTTGCAAAGCAGTTCATGGCGCGCCATCAGATACCTACCGCTCGTTTTGCGCTGGCAGCTTCCGTCTCTGAGGCTCGCGACCAACTACGGAGCGGAAAGTTTGGCGCCGCTGATTCGCCAGTTGTGATCAAGGCTGACGGTTTAGCTGCTGGCAAAGGCGTCGTGGTGGCAGCTACGCGCGTCGAAGCCGAGCAAGCGGTGCAAGGCTTGATGATGGGTGGGTTAGTGCCGGCCGAGGCAGCACAGCAAATCTTGATTGAAGAAGCTTTGCAAGGAAGGGAAGTGTCACTGCTTCTTTTCACAGACGGCACTGACTATTCTCTAATGCCCGCTGCGCGCGATCACAAACGCATCGGCGAAGGCGACACCGGCCCGAACACCGGTGGAATGGGCGCCATTACTGATCCATCCATCTTGGACGACGCCACACTCGCTCAGGTGGTTCGAGAGGTAGTCGAGCCGACTTTAGAAGGCGCGCGCGCCGAGGGGTTCACCTTTCGCGGAGTGCTGTTCATCGGCCTGATGCTCACCGAGGATGGGCCTCGTGTGTTGGAATACAACGTTCGCTTCGGAGATCCCGAGACCCAGGCGATCCTGGTGCGCCTGCGCAGTGACCTGGCGGAAATTTTCCAGGCGATTGCCGGGCGCGCTTCACGCAAGCTCAGCGCTGAATGGAGCCGCGAGTCCTCCGCATGTGTGGTGCTCGCCAGTCGTGGGTATCCGGGAAAGTCTGAAACCGGCAAAAGGGTGACGGGGATGGATACTTCGCGGCACGAACAGGTTCAGATCTTTCATGCGGGGACCTCGCTTTCAACCGACCGTCAGTTGTTAACAGTCGGCGGCAGAGTGCTTGGCGTCACCGCAACGGGCCCGAGGCTTGATGAAGCACTGGGTCTTTGTTACCGAGCCATCGCGGATATTCATTGGGAAGGGATGCAGTACCGGCGAGAC
>Ga0179594_10000114_pt1 | contig 26183 bp, 28 predicted proteins | sample CZOMad1_1_08_16f_FD_148625 | JGI IMG/M metagenome (GOLD analysis project Ga0179594, IMG submission 148625) | Vadose zone soil fungal communities from Angelo Coast Range Reserve, California, USA - CZOMad1_1_08_16fungal (Illumina Assembly) | ecosystem: Environmental > Terrestrial > Soil > Vadose...
AAAGTGGGAATTCCAATGATGCCGAAAGGCGTTGAGCACAGTCGCCCGAACATGCAAAATACCCATCTTGGAGTGTGGGAATTCCAATGATGCCGAAAGGCGTTGAGCACCAAACAACCATATCGACTCTGGAAAGGTAGTTATTGTGGGAATTCCAATGATGCCGAAAGGCGTTGAGCACTGTCGATTATAGTCTGCTGCGTGCCATCCGGCCGGTTCAGTGGGAATTCCAATGATGCCGAAAGGCGTTGAGCACAATGCAGCTCGCACGGCGAACGGTGGTTCCTGATCGTGTGGGAATTCCAATGATGCCGAAAGGCGTTGAGCACACATAACACTCCCGGTACTACTCACAAGGCAGAAAGTGTGGGAATTCCAATGATGCCGAAAGGCGTTGAGCACCAGAGCACACACATACTAACTGGTGCAGTTATTTTTGTGGGAATTCCAATGATGCCGAAAGGCGTTGAGCACAGTAACATTGCTCCTAACCTTCGTGAATACGAAAACGTGGGAATTCCAATGATGCCGAAAGGCGTTGAGCACGCGAAACTTGAAGCAACACTTGGCATCATGCTTGGGTGGGAATTCCAATGATGCCGAAAGGCGTTGAGCACAACTTGTCTGGTGTTGTTCCTGTTGATGCTGGTGAAGTGGGAATTCCAATGATGCCGAAAGGCGTTGAGCACGGAGCAAATCGGCACAACCGCATCAAGTCAAGTGTGTGGGAATTCCAATGATGCCGAAAGGCGTTGAGCACGCCGGGAAGTAACCGACATGGTGCCTGCCACCCAGTGGGAATTCCAATGATGCCGAAAGGCGTTGAGCACAGGGACCTTTGGTTAGTCCCTTGCGGAGCCGCGTGTGGGAATTCCAATGATGCCGAAAGGCGTTGAGCACTAAGATAAGTATACATGGTTAACCAAAATGTACCCGTGGGAATTCCAATGATGCCGAAAGGCGTTGAGCACAAGTAGCAGGCTGAGAGCTGGGCCAGCTCGGAGATGTGGGAATTCCAATGATGCCGAAAGGCGTTGAGCACTTTCTTCTTCCTTTACTTAAGATTTTCAACACTTCGTGGGAATTCCAATGATGCCGAAAGGCGTTGAGCACCGATAGATCATTGTGGGACCACACTCACTGCACGGTGGGAATTCCAATGATGCCGAAAGGCGTTGAGCACCGTTAGTTGGTTCATCTGCGCACTACATCTGCGAGTGGGAATTCCAATGATGCCGAAAGGCGTTGAGCACATCCGCAGCAACAAACCTGAATACCTAAATCACTTCGTGGGAATTCCAATGATGCCGAAAGGCGTTGAGCACAAACAATTAACCGGCTTTATACAATAAGCACGACGTGTGGGAATTCCAATGATGCCGAAAGGCGTTGAGCACCCGCACCTCGTGTAATACGATGGCACGGCCAAATTGTGGGAATTCCAATGATGCCGAAAGGCGTTGAGCACCCGGTAGCTGTGTGAACATCAACATCCGGCATGCCGTGGGAATTCCAATGATGCCGAAAGGCGTTGAGCACACCCAGAAAAGAAAAGCTTTGAAGAACTCTCTGACTAGTGGGAATTCCAATGATGCCGAAAGGCGTTGAGCACACGGTTCGCCACACACAGCGCAGAGGATTGGGTTCTGTGGGAATTCCAATGATGCCGAAAGGCGTTGAGCACTTGGCACTCGCCGCACTCAACACTTTTGTAGCGCACGTGGGAATTCCAATGATGCCGAAAGGCGTTGAGCACGGCAAACAATCTGCGTCAACTGCGGGGTGTTCATCAAGTGGGAATTCCAATGATGCCGAAAGGCGTTGAGCACACTTCATCACACAGGTGGAAGAGGCTCACGCAGCCCACGTGGGAATTCCAATGATGCCGAAAGGCGTTGAGCACTGCGCCAATTAGGTCAAAACTATCTAGTTTCTCCAGTGGGAATTCCAATGATGCCGAAAGGCGTTGAGCACGGACAACTACTCTGGATTGCACACTTGGTTCGACTCGTGGGAATTCCAATGATGCCGAAAGGCGTTGAGCACCTGCTAAAACAGCATACGAAAACGCAAAAACGGTAAAGTGGGAATTCCAATGATGCCGAAAGGCGTTGAGCACATGTATTGAGAAATTTGAACGGGGCGTTGTGTTGCACTGTGGGAATTCCAATGATGCCGAAAGGCGTTGAGCACGGTTTACTTTCGCAATAATCTTTTGACCAATTCTTGTGGGAATTCCAATGATGCCGAAAGGCGTTGAGCACCGTTTAGACCTTATGGCACGCGTTTCAAAACTCTGTGGGAATTCCAATGATGCCGAAAGGCGTTGAGCACACCAACAGTGTGCAGGTGCTGGTCAAGGTAGTAAGGTGGGAATTCCAATGATGCCGAAAGGCGTTGAGCACTCTGAACGTGAAGGACTTCCATTCTTCATCGAAGATTGTGGGAATTCCAATGATGCCGAAAGGCGTTGAGCACCCGACGGACGACGAGCCGGAGAACAAACTAAGCCCGATGTGGGAATTCCAATGATGCCGAAAGGCGTTGAGCACATTACAGAGCCAGGTATGCCCGCATGATCATGCGCGTGGGAATTCCAATGATGCCGAAAGGCGTTGAGCACTATATGGACAGTCCAGGTAACTCACTCGGAACCGTCGTGGGAATTCCAATGATGCCGAAAGGCGTTGAGCACAAGAAAAACAGCGAAAAGAAAACGGAATTCACGAATGTGGGAATTCCAATGATGCCGAAAGGCGTTGAGCACAAGTACTGAATCGGTTGGCAGGAAAACGTCCAATTCGTGGGAATTCCAATGATGCCGAAAGGCGTTGAGCACGTGGAATTGCTGCACGTCGAGATCGTGAACGACAGAGTGGGAATTCCAATGATGCCGAAAGGCGTTGAGCACATAATAATCGCGATGTACGCGGACACCGGTTGACCCAGTGGGAATTCCAATGATGCCGAAAGGCGTTGAGCACTGAAAAGTTAGCAATCCTTAATCTTCTACTCGGGGGTGGGAATTCCAATGATGCCGAAAGGCGTTGAGCACTACTACGCGCCCTCGTATGCCGGTTGTGCCCCAGGGGTGGGAATTCCAATGATGCCGAAAGGCGTTGAGCACGCTGAATACGTATGTGTGTTGTACCTCAGACATTAGTGGGAATTCCAATGATGCCGAAAGGCGTTGAGCACTGCATTTACCGGGGGGCCGGGATGTCCGTCGCGTGGTGGGAATTCCAATGATGCCGAAAGGCGTTGAGCACTGGCAGGTATCGGGGTGACTCGGCAAATGCTTTCGTGGGAATTCCAATGATGCCGAAAGGCGTTGAGCACAGGATCAAGAACACCTTGTGGTGGACCGGCTCAAGGGTGGGAATTCCAATGATGCCGAAAGGCGTTGAGCACCCGTCATCCTCAAGTTCGCGGATGACATATTGAGTTGTGGGAATTCCAATGATGCCGAAAGGCGTTGAGCACCGGACAATTCGGCGATACCTCGGCCAGCGCGCCGTGTGGGAATTCCAATGATGCCGAAAGGCGTTGAGCACATCGCCACGGTCGATTATGTCGGGCCGCAATCCGTCTATGTGGGAATTCCAATGATGCCGAAAGGCGTTGAGCACCAAAAAATCTGTTAACTAGCGTTGCAATGAATGCTCGTGGGAATTCCAATGATGCCGAAAGGCGTTGAGCACTGGAAAGCTTGTACTTCATTCTCCTGCGTGCCCACAGTGGGAATTCCAATGATGCCGAAAGGCGTTGAGCACAGCAAGTTTTACGACAAGTACTCTTGGATAAAGGGGTGGGAATTCCAATGATGCCGAAAGGCGTTGAGCACTAATGGTGTTTTCAATATCATTGAAACATTACACGGTGGGAATTCCAATGATGCCGAAAGGCGTTGAGCACAAAACTTTGCTGTTGGTTCTGTTCGTTCTTTTGCGTGGGAATTCCAATGATGCCGAAAGGCGTTGAGCACGGCGATAAACCGGACTTCGCGCCTGGCTTTGGCAAGTGGGAATTCCAATGATGCCGAAAGGCGTTGAGCACCCGTTAAAGCACACCTTGATATTGCCGGCCAGGCCGTGGGAATTCCAATGATGCCGAAAGGCGTTGAGCACTAAACCGGATCGAGCAGATAGAAAAACTGATTACCGAGTGGGAATTCCAATGATGCCGAAAGGCGTTGAGCACGCCTCGGGGCCGATCGCCTGCCGCCGGCTTTCAAAAGTGGGAATTCCAATGATGCCGAAAGGCGTTGAGCACGGTTTCGAGTTTCAGGTTTCGACTTTCAAGTTTGGTATTGTGGGAATTCCAATGATGCCGAAAGGCGTTGAGCACCTGCAAAAGCTTCTCGCGCGGGCACTACCGAAAGGGTGGGAATTCCAATGATGCCGAAAGGCGTTGAGCACTTGGGAACGACACCGCATCACGGCTGAGCGAGCCTAGGTGGGAATTCCAATGATGCCGAAAGGCGTTGAGCACTTGGGAACGACACCGCATCACGGCTGAGCGAGCCTAGGTGGGAATTCCAATGATGCCGAAAGGCGTTGAGCACAATTTGATGCGCTCGGTTCGCCACTTCGATTACATCGTGGGAATTCCAATGATGCCGAAAGGCGTTGAGCACCTATGGATGCCGCGAGATTGACGAAGCGCACGCAGAGTGGGAATTCCAATGATGCCGAAAGGCGTTGAGCACTTTGCCAAAACCCCGGCTTGTTCGCCTTGATAGCGGCGTGGGAATTCCAATGATGCCGAAAGGCGTTGAGCACAATTCCCCACGACAGTACAACGCGTTGAGTTGCGCCAGTGGGAATTCCAATGATGCCGAAAGGCGTTGAGCACCCATAGATTTGACTCCAAGTCTGTTCGTGATCTTGTGGGAATTCCAATGATGCCGAAAGGCGTTGAGCACACAAGTCTGGCGGAGATGAGTTTACCCAAAGTTCAGTGGGAATTCCAATGATGCCGAAAGGCGTTGAGCACGTTTGTTTGCGGGTCTGCCCATTCACTGCTATCTCGTGGGAATTCCAATGATGCCGAAAGGCGTTGAGCACCCGGTTGTGCAGTTGACGTGTTGATGCAAAAATTCGATGTGGGAATTCCAATGATGCCGAAAGGCGTTGAGCACCCAATGCCTTGAATAGAGGCATTGTAGATTTCGTGTGGGAATTCCAATGATGCCGAAAGGCGTTGAGCACTTGTCACCAACGGCACCAATTTGTTGTGTTTCTTCAAGTGGGAATTCCAATGATGCCGAAAGGCGTTGAGCACCGGCACAAACTGCGGACCTTTACGCGACTAACATCCCGGTGTGGGAATTCCAATGATGCCGAAAGGCGTTGAGCACATGTGCCTGCGCCATCATCGGTTATTGTTCCAAGCGGTGGGAATTCCAATGATGCCGAAAGGCGTTGAGCACTAGAAACTGCAAACGTATCAAACAACGTGAGCGTAGGTGGGAATTCCAATGATGCCGAAAGGCGTTGAGCACGAATGAAATTTTAAGAAAGAGTGAGGACCATCCAGCCGTGGGAATTCCAATGATGCCGAAAGGCGTTGAGCACCTGGTCGATTGTGCGTACATGTCAACCCACGCTTTGTGGGAATTCCAATGATGCCGAAAGGCGTTGAGCACAAATCGGCATTGTTAGATGCGCGCGGCGGCTTCATGGTGGGAATTCCAATGATGCCGAAAGGCGTTGAGCACTTCTGCATCTGGCAACCCGACGCGGATCTATTAGACGTGGGAATTCCAATGATGCCGAAAGGCGTTGAGCACACTATGGCTTTGTGGACGATCTACCGCAAAACCCAAAGTGGGAATTCCAATGATGCCGAAAGGCGTTGAGCACAGTAGCCCTGATACCTACATCGTTATCAGCATGCCTGTGGGAATTCCAATGATGCCGAAAGGCGTTGAGCACAAGCTCTGTTTGCTGAAACGCTTAAGCATTCGGGCGGTGGGAATTCCAATGATGCCGAAAGGCGTTGAGCACTAGGAAAGCGTGACGTGCGGATCAAAGCCGTGTTCCGTGTGGGAATTCCAATGATGCCGAAAGGCGTTGAGCACCAAATAAACTCGTTCAAGCTCGTCTCTACTTCAAGTGGGAATTCCAATGATGCCGAAAGGCGTTGAGCACATAAAAATAATCCTAAGCAAAAAAGGTTTTTTAGCCGTGGGAATTCCAATGATGCCGAAAGGCGTTGAGCACCGCGAGACCCAGGGGAACATACCCGAACCGATGTGGGTGGGAATTCCAATGATGCCGAAAGGCGTTGAGCACTACTAAACCGCACACAACGCTACGGTTAAACAACCGTGGGAATTCCAATGATGCCGAAAGGCGTTGAGCACAGGCTCTAATGCAGCAGAGCCGCGAATCTGAAGCTAGTGGGAATTCCAATGATGCCGAAAGGCGTTGAGCACTGTCGGGCTCGGCTCATCACAAAACGGTTGCCGGCAACGAGTGGGAATTCCAATGATGCCGAAAGGCGTTGAGCACTCGTCGGGCAGTCAGTCGCTCAAGCCGATGGCACAGTGGGAATTCCAATGATGCCGAAAGGCGTTGAGCACGTCAACGGCGACACGTTTGTTTGTACTTGGAATTTGTGGGAATTCCAATGATGCCGAAAGGCGTTGAGCACACCCAAAAGAAACGGTTTCGCACTTACAACCCAATGTGGGAATTCCAATGATGCCGAAAGGCGTTGAGCACAAAGTGATTTCGAGGTTAGTCCACAGTGGGCAAACTGTGGGAATTCCAATGATGCCGAAAGGCGTTGAGCACATGAAGGCTTTCTTATTCGACTTCAAAACGATGAGTGGGAATTCCAATGATGCCGAAAGGCGTTGAGCACGTACAGGTGCGTCGCCAAGGGATCTGTTTTGAGTTGTGGGAATTCCAATGATGCCGAAAGGCGTTGAGCACAATCCCGGTCCTGAGTCGTGATCCCCAATTTCCGGTGGGAATTCCAATGGTCTACAACGGCTCTGATCGCTTACTATTTGCGTATTGATCGACTTATTTCACATTGCTCGGTATCGAGTTGCAAGCTGGGAGCTTCGGGATTTTCTGGGTCAATTCGCCGTACAATCCAAGACTGGACTAAACCCCTAAATTGAGACACTCGTTATAGGAACACTTAGTAGTTCTTTTGAGTAACTCCCGATAGTCTGAACAAGTACGAGAAAAACCAACTGAGCAGTTTCGTCACTTTTATACTTGCACATCAGTTGTGTGTCAGCCAGGACTTGATTTCGCATCGCGGTCAGCAACTGCTCCTTGCTCGCGCCCGGTTTTAAGTCGAAGGTTGGCATCAAGAGCGTGGAGCTTGAAGATGGTACCTGTGCTCAAGGTCGCGCTGACGGAGGACATGCCTCAGCATAACCTATTTCCCCAAAACTGTTTGTACCTGCCGCGCGCCGCTCGAAAGCACTTCGTTTCTGGGTTCCTAAGGTACTAGTGTGCTCAGCTTCTATCCACTTGCACGACAAACGAATTCTTGATATCGGTGTATGGCTGCCCTGTCGCAGGATTGATCCATACAAAGTCATCAGGCCGTTTGTCCTTGCACAGTTCGAGCAGTATTTGCCTAACCTCCAAGTTGCTGGAAGACGCAATTAAGTAAGCGAAAGACCAAGACCGCAGCCACCCACATCGGCAAGGTGACACGCCAGGCGTACTACCGATGCCCGCCCGCCTAGCTTGGCCCGAACCGGACGTAGGCGTAGGTGACGAGCACCGGGCTCAGTTGCCCCTCCGATGGGAGTTTGAAATTGCCCGGAAAGTTTGAGCCGGTGACCAGGAGGTAGGTCAGACTCTCCTCGTTGCCCGGGAATCTGTGTCCGTCCTCGATGTACCATCTTTGCCATTTCGTAGCGAGCGGGGGAAAATCCCGCCTATACACATCGGCATTGAAGGTGAACTGGAAGTCGTCGGGCAGCAATTCGAAGTCAAACTGATACCTGAGGAAACTCAGCCGCTTCTTATCAAAACCGATAGGCACAGCCGCCCCCTCCGCGAACGACACCTCGACCTTGCTGACACTCTCGGCGGCGGAAGTCGGCTTACCGGCACCCAGATAGATTTCGAAGAAGTGCTTACCGCCCGGCTCCATTTTGTCGAGCACCGTTTCTTTGGTCAGCGAGGTCTGTGGCCGCTGCTTGATCTCCCACTGGTAAGACCCGGCGGAAACGGCCCCCGACTTGTCTTTGGAGGGAACCTTATCCGCGATGGGCGGGACGTTCGGGATCACCCGGAGGGTGACGGCCCTGGTCCTGCCTATGAGCTTGGCGGCCAGTTCGTCGGCGCTCTGGAGGATCGAGGGCTTCGCCGGCTTCCAGCCATCGCGCATCAAGTGTGCGTCCGTCGAGGTGTCGTGGCCACCGAGGTATTCGTCCTTGAAGTAGAAGGTGGCGAGCCTTTCGGCGAACGGCAGGAAGCTGTTCTCGACCATTGCCCTCACCCACCCCCTGTACTTCTCAGTCACCTTCTTCACTTTGGAGGCCACCTTCGCCGGGTCGCCGCCAACCGACGCGATGGCAAACGACTCCAGAATCAGCCCCTTGCTGAGCGTCTCGGCGACCGAGCGAAGGGCGAATGCGCCCCTCACGTAAACTTGGCGGGCGTTTGCGGCCGTTGCCCCGGCGGAGAGGTACGGGAAGAGCAGGTCGAAGAGGAGCGGCGTCTGCGTGACGGGGCTGAGTTTGACTATCTTGTGCGCGCAAAAGGCCACCGAGTCCCGCTCGCTCCGCGTCCCGAGCAGCTTGTCCACGAACTCTTTCCTCTCCGCGTCCGTCCAGGGCTGCCCGCCCTCCTGGTAAGCGGCGAGGTCCTGGAAATATTTCTCGATGAGGTAGACCGGGTCCGACATGTCGAGGTAGGCGGCCAGCACGCCCTGCCCGAGCTGCCCGATCTTCAGCTCCTCGATGCCGGCGAGGACGCGGTCGAGCTTGGCGTTGATCTCGGCGAGCTGCTTCTCGACGTACTCCAGCGGGTTAGGCTTGTCGCCGAACCCGAGCATGGCGCCGAATAGCTTGTCGATGGGGATTGCCTTGCCAGCGTACTGCTGCTGGAGTGCGGCCACCCTGTTGGCAAAGCTCCAGACTTCTTTCAGCGCGGTTAAGCCTTTCGAAATTTTTCCAAGGTCTTCGAAGATTTCATTTTGTTGGAGTTCAGGCATTGGGGTTCTCCTTTCGATCCTATTCGTTGAGCGCGGGGCCTACCGTCGCGCTTCAGCGGCTCGCTCAGGCAACTTAACAGAGAAGCCCGCTCATGGCGAGTCTGCTTGAAGCGCTGTTTGGATTTCGGCTTCGGATAAACTTACCGATCTCGATTTTGCACTGCGCGCAAGAATGACGAGACGCTCTGACCTTCGGGAACTACCGGCACTGGTGGTCGATCGAGGCCAGCACCAATCCCAACCCTCAACGTTTCAATGAGCAGGTTCGCAGGGTTTTCTGTGCACTCGGCAACGCTTAGCGCTTGTTGTGACCGGAATATAAAAACACATGGAGAATTCATAATGCTACATCTAGGGAGGCGCTCTGAGCTTGTCAGCAGGTGCTGGGCCCATCAGTGCATTGTCTGTTACTTCGACTCAATGCTCACAGCAGAGCCGATGCCAATCGCACTCAATTCAATCTGATAAATATTCCCTGACCCGTTGAGCGTGCTATGAAGACCTTCGACAAGCGCTGAATATGTTAGCGGCTTGGTGAGCGGTTGCATGGTGAAGTCACGTTCGCTTGTAAAGAACAGGTATTTTCCGTCCGGGGAAATTCGCGGACTGTAATCCCGAGCGCTTGTATTGACCTTCGGCCCCAGATTCCTGGATGGTGTCCAAACACCGTTATGGTTGTTGCTGACATAGATATCGTAGTTTCCAAATCCATCCGGCCGCGCGTAAGATCCAATCAACAAGAAGCTCTCGTCAGGAGCGATCAAGCAATCCAACTCAAACGCCTCCGAATTAATCTCATCGCCTAGATGCTCAACCTTTTCGTATTTACCATTCACAGGACGAGCACGATAAATATCTGAGTCTCCTGGGCCACCCTTTGCGCCGGCCCGAGTGGAGCTGAAGTAGATGGTTCCATCCGCGGTTACTGAAGCAAAGTCTTCATTGCTATCGCTATTGATTGGCGCTCCCAAATTCTTTGGCTCACCCCAGCCATGCTTCGTGCGCTCGACGACCCAAATGTCGAAATCATGTTTCGGTTTCTTATCAACTGGACGATCCGAAGCGAAATAGAGCCTCGACCCGTCGGGCGACAGCACGGGATCGGAGTCCCGGTAGACGCCTGAGAATGGGGCTATCTCAGGCGTGGACCATTTGCCGCCGACGAAATGCGAAGCGAGGATCAGGTACTGGTAATGACGCGGTACGCTGAGCGAAAAAAAACACGTCTTTCCATCCGGCGTGAACACTCCGCCAAACTCGTCATCCCTGGTTGAGATAATGCCCTCGCCAAACAGCCGAGGCTCCGTCAACAGACCCGAAACTGCGTATGGTGGAATACTTGGTTTGACAGCACGCACGGTAGTAACGAAACCTTCGATGGGCGACGAGAGAACGACTATTAATATCAACCTGCGCGCGCTGCTTTTGACATTCATGTTTCAACCTCACTGAGCATTTCTAGTATGGCAAGACGCTCATCTCAACCTGGTAAATGTCGCTCAAGCCGTTCCCGGGCGAGTGGAGTCTAGCGGTCAATTCTTTATGATTGATCCACCTGTTCATTGGAACCGAAGTGAAATTCCTTTCACTGGAAAAGAACAAATAGGTGCCATCCGGTGATACAAACGGGTTGGACTCTTCAGCGACTGAATTGATCACTTGACCAAGGTTCTTCGCGACGGTCCATTTACCTTCTCGGAAATAGCTGATGTAAAGATCGCTCCTTGGGTATAACGCTCCTCCTCCTGCTTGCGCATCGTCGCGGCCAAGCGATGAAAACAAAAGAAGGCTTTCATTGGGAGCAATGTAAACACTGGTCTCATGTGCCGGCGAATTGATCGCCTCACCAAGGTTTTCGGGCTCCGCATATTTACCCTGGATCAGACGCGACCGATAAACATCAAAGCTCCCCAGTCCCCAGTCCACCCTTCCGGTTTGAGACAAAATAGAGCGTGCCATCGCGGGTCACTGAGCAACTCAACTCCGATGCCTCGCTGTTTACCGGTGCTCCGACATTCTTGGGTTCGCCCCACCCAGTCGCAAGTTTTTCCACGTACCAGATATCTGTATCTCGTTTCGGATTGGCGTTTCTCGGACGGGTCGAGACAAAGAAGAGTTTTGCGCCGTCCGGTGAAACGAAAGGATCAAGATCCTTATACTTGCCGGAAAAGGAGGCTATCTCGGGCTCAGTCCACTGGCCATCGCGGTAATGAGAAACACAAATGACCATGAGATTGCTACGCAGCGTCGACTGTGTTCTCTTGACGAAATAAAACGACTGGCCGTCCGGAGTGAAGGTGCCGCCAAACTCGTCATCAGCAGTCGACACTACGCCAGGCGCAAAAAGCATTGGCCTCGTTAGGGGTTTATTGACAGCATAGGTCTCTGTCATCGACGCTGATGCCAGACTGAATGAAAGGCTGAAGGTAAGAAGGACCGCCACGCTCAAGAGAACACTTTGCCAAAGGAATCGATCTGTGAACTTCATTCGCTCGAATTCCTCCACTTTTTCAAACTCAAATCCGAACAATTGGGCATGCATTGAGCGGTGTTTATATATACTCCCGATAAGGGCCAAGGGTTTCGATAGGACCTGGGCGCTACTTATGACCGGAGGCTGTTGGTGGCCAAATCAACTGCTCCAAACTTCCGGGAGCATCTCGTCTTTCTGAGGGAAGTGAGATGAAGTTGTGGAGGATAGATTGGGGGCTTACTTGCAATCAAACGGACCTGTAATGAGTGCCGCGAACGATTACCTGTTGTTCGCAAGGGAATTCATGCCAGCGTTGCCACACAAGCTGCCGATTATTTTTGGGCGTGCCGCAAAGTGCGTTGCGGCATTCCCGTCCTCTCCGTCAAGAGTCGGTGTTGAAAGCCTTGATTCTCTCGGTGTTTCGTCTCTAAGCTGAGCCTGCCATCTCAGCAGAAGACTCCCAAGACAGAGCCAACGTAACTATTCCTGCACTAAGATTCGACACGGTCAGAGACACCTCTGGCATGATGATTGTTTGAATGCGGTTGGAAGAGGATTTGGGTTCCTAATCTGATTCTAATGGGGCGCCGCTCCCTACTTGGCGGCAGACCACCTACCCAAAACGGACATCCACGGCCATTCACCAATTCCTTAGTTAGCCTGCGCAAGGGTCGCGTCTGGCGCGACTGAGCCATTCCGCGCACAACGAAAATGACTACAGACAAGATTAGGATTCTGGTTGTTGGGGAACCTCCAACTCAGGAGGAGAATGATCTTCTTCGACTACTCTCAAAGTTGGATCGCGGTACGTTCTTAATGTCCTGGATGGTGAATCGCGCCGAAGGGCTGCGGGCCTTCGAAGGCGCTGATCCGTATGATGTTTCGATTGTTGATTTGCCAGATGGGTCCGGTATCGACTTTCTCGCCGCAGCACGCCGCATAAGACCCAGACTTCCGATCGTCCTTGCCACATCGCGCGATGCCAGCGAAGTACTCGCGGCAATGCAACGTGGCGCCGTCGACTGCATCTTCCGCGAAGACCTGACCGCTCCGGTGTTTATAGAAAAGATTCGCCTGGCCGTCCAACAGAGTCGTGTAACTCAATCGCTCGGGGAGCAATCAGTAGCGAATGAAGAGCGTTACCGAAGGATTGTCGACGAAGCAAATGAGATCATCTACCGCATAAGTCCCACGGGCTACTTCACATTTGTAAATCCCAAGGCTGCCGCAATCGTCGGCCGAACTGTAGCCGAGTGTCAGGGACTGCACTTCCTGACCTTAATCAGGAAGGACTACCGGCAGGTTGCCGCAGAATTTTACCTGGAGCAGATCAGTGAGCGGATTCCGATCACCTATTTAGAGTTTCCCGCGGTGGCGAAGGATGGCACTGAAGTCTGGCTTGGACAGAACGTGCAATTGGTGATCGAGAATGGCGTAGTTATTGAACTGCAGGCGCTTGGTAGAGACATCACGACGCAGAAGCAAACCGAACAGTACCTACTAGACTCAGAGCAGCGCTATCGATTGCTCTTTGAGGCCAATCCACATCCCATGTGGGTATACGAGATCGCCACGCTTCGTTTTCTCGCAGTTAACCAGGCTGCGATTAAACACTATGGCTATTCTTTGAATGAATTCCTTCAGCTAACAATCAAGGACATTAGACCTCCGGAGGACCACCAGCGTCTCTTTGATAGTCTCGCTGGAACTGGCGGTACTCTACATGGCACCTGGAGGCATCGGAAAAAGGATGGAGCAACAATAGACGTTGAAATAAATGCCCATCCGCTCATCTTTGACGGCAAGTCTGCAGAACTCATCACCGCAACCGACGTTACTGACAAAGTTCGAGCAGAAGCTGAGCGCCAGGTGATTCTCGACATCATTCAGAGTGTCAATGTAACCAGTAATCTGGATGAGCTCTTGCGGCTCATTCACGATTCATTGAAAACCATCCTCTATGCTGAGAACTGCTTTGTCGCGCTTAGCGACACGACAACTAATCTGATGCATTTTGAGTTTTGGGTCGACAAGTTCGATCCAGTCCCTGCCCCTCGGCCTAGCGGGGGCTTTACTGGTTATGTGCTGGACACCAGCGAGCCGTTGCTCTTGACGGAAGAGTTTAAGGAGGAAATGTACGGCAGCGGGAAGGTGAAGAAAACCGGAACCTCTTCCGCTTCCTGGCTGGCTGTGCCACTCCGGACCCCTTCGCAAACGATTGGCGTGCTCGTGGTGCAACACTACGAAAACAAGAATGTCTACTCCGAGCATGACCGGGATTTTCTCGCCTCCGTCGGCGGCCAGATCGCTTTGGCCATTGAGCGCAAACGCGCCGAAAAAGCTCTTCAAGCGGCCAACCGGCGCGCGATGACCGAGTACGAACAACTCCTCGTGAGACTCACAACTCTAGCCGAAACTTTCGGCACGGCCAGAGAGTTACCCACAATTTGCCAGGCCTTCTACTCTTTCGCGTTCGCTTCGACCCAGTGCAATGGCATGTTCATTTCTCTGTGTGACTCCGAGAAGAACGAGCACAAGGCAATCTACGCCTGTTCTGAAGGTGTTGAAATTCCCGTCACCGACCTTCCGCCGATGGCGAATTCCGATAGCCCACACTGTCGAGCGGTAGCCACCGGTGAGGTGATTATCGAAGACGACTTTCAGACCGCTATGATCGGTCAGCCGGTGCTTAATGTCGGTCTCGAAACAAATCCGCGGTTGCCCCAGTCTTCTCTGGTGATCCCGATGGTGATCAAGGATCGCGTGATCGGGGCGGTGGAAGTACAGAGCGCGGAAATGGCTGCCTTCAAAAAAGAACATGTCACCGCCATGCGGATGGCTGCCAACCTTGCTGCGAACGCGATTGAAAACGTCAGACTGATTGAACTGGAGAAGTCTCGAGAGGAGCAGATGCGCCAGTCACAAAAGATGGAGGCCATCGGACAGCTGGCCGGTGGAGTTGCTCATGACTTCAACAATTTGCTCACTGCAATTAACGGTTATAGCGACCTGGCCTTAAGACAATTGCCGAAAGATGGGTCAGCACATGTGCAGATCAGCGAAGTGAAAAAAGCGGGCACGCGTGCTGCTTCGCTCACGCGCCAACTTTTGGCGTTTAGCCGAAAGCAGATAATGCAGGCAAAGGTGCTTGATCTGAATTCGATCGTCGCGGATATGGACAAGATGCTGCGGCGCCTCATCGGCGAGGATGTTGACCTGGTGACGCTATTGAAATCCGGCCTGGGCCAGATCAGCGCCGATCCCGGTCAAATGGAGCAGGTGTTAATGAATCTGGTCGTAAACGCCCGCGACGCAATGCCGGATGGAGGCAAGATCACAATAGAGACGGGAAATGTCGAGCTGGGCCAGGACTATGCGATTAGTCATGCCTCGGTTCGACCTGGCCGATATATATTCCTGGCTGTTAGCGATACAGGGATTGGAATGGACGTCACCCTCCAAAAGCGAGTGTTCGATCCGTTCTTCACGACTAAAGAAGTCGGCAAAGGAACGGGCCTCGGATTGTCGACTGTTTACGGCATTGTGAAACAAAGCGGCGGCAACATTTGGCTGTACAGTGAGCCCGGCACAGGCACAACCTTCAAAGTCTACTTGCCGAGAGTGGACGAAGCAGTAGACCACGACACCGAATGCGAACTCCTCGGAATCCCGCAAAGAACGGAGACTATTCTGCTCGTCGAAGATGAAGAGATCGTGCGTACGATGACCCGTCAAATACTGGAGATGAGCGGGCACAAAGTGCTGGAGGCCGCTTGCGGAAGCGAAGCAATCCAGATTTGTGGAAGTTACGATGGGCCGGTTCACCTGGTGCTGACCGATGTGGTCATGCCGCAAATGAACGGTCCCAGTATGGTCAAAGAAGTGATGCGAATTCGGCCAAACATCAAGACCCTCTTCATGTCGGGATACACAGATAACGCCATTCTGCGCCACGGCATCCTGGAGGAGGGCATGCCATTCCTCCAGAAGCCGTTTTCTCCAGATGGGTTAGCGCTCAAAGTGCGCGATGTCCTGAATTGTACAAATACTTAAATCTTGAAGTGGGGCTGGAAGCCTCGACTGACAAGGATCATTTGTATTTCGGTTAATCGATCTTTCGTCGCTTAAACCGACTTGAAGCGATGAGCAGTTTGCGCAAGCGCATGCGTTCCCTATCTCCCTCACTCACCGGCTCTCATTGTCGCTTGCAGCGGTGCTCTGGCCAGGTCCGTGATTTGTCGCAAGTAATAGGATCTCGACAGTTGTTCCTTGTCCTGGTTGGCTGGAGATTGAAATCTTGCCACCGTGCTCTTCGACAATCCTGCGACATATCGCCATTCCCAGGCCTGTGCCTTTTCCTTCTTCTTTCGTTGTGAAGAAGGGTTCCCAAATCTTTGCAAGATTTTCTGGCGCGACTCCGTGACCAGTGTCCGTAAACTCGATCAGAACCGCGTGGGCAGTCTCCGATAAACCAGGAGTCGCGCGCACCGTGACGTGACCGCCGTCAGGCATTGCATCACTAGCATTGGTCAGGATGTTAATGAATAGTTGGCGCAATTGTTGACGGTCTGCTTGAACGGTAGACAGAGGGTCTGCGAAATCGAATCCAACTTTGATCTTGCGGTTGCGCAGATAGTAACTGAGGAAATCTACCGACTGTGCGACCTCTGCTCGGACATCAACTGTAGAAATCTGCCGGTGGCTGCGGCGACTGAACTCCAGCAAACTCTTGACGAGCTCAGCCATCCGCTCGACCTCGTTTAAGACTATTTCCAGCGAACCTCGCTTCTGTTCGTCGTTCGACAGTTGTGCCAACAGCGCCTCTGTGCGCAAAGCCACTGTGGCCAGTGGATTGTTCAGTTCGTGAGCAACGCTGGCAGCCAACTCACCCATCGTCGCAAGCTTCGAGGACTGCCAGACTTGTTGTGTCATTGTTGCCAATTCATCCGCCTTCAACAACAGCGCCTCGTTGGTCTTCTCCAACTCCTGTGTTCGCTGGAGCACACGTTGCTCGAGCTCCTGCGTTAGGTGTTGCAGTTCCGAGTTCGTCTGCTGCAATGTCTCTTGAACAAGGCTTAGCTCCTTGTTCCGCCGCATTGCGGCTTCGTAAGTTGACAGCAGCAGATTTAGAATCTGTAGCCGGTCTGCCGTGATGAAGTGTCGTTGGCCATCGAAATAGATCTCCAAGCCCATGCCCGGTTGATCAGTCTGGCGCATCTCACTATTAATGAGCACAAACTGGACACGACCGAGCAAGTATCGCTCGTCATAAGGCTTTAGAATAAAGTTGTCGGCGCGACATTCGAGCCCGCGGATCACGTCTTTCGGATCGGACAACGTGGTTACCAGGATGACGGGGATGTCGGCCAAGGTCGCCTCAGATTTCACACGACGGCATAATTCATATCCATCCATTTCCGGCATAACCACATCGCTAATTATGAGTGTTGGTTTGCGCTTTTGCGCCGCCGCCAGCGCCAGCGCACCGTTGGCAGCGACACTGACGTGATAGCCCTGTTGCTCAAGGATGTACTGGAGCTTTTGGGCCTGCGTCGGGCTGTCTTCGGCAATCAGGATTTCCACTGTCTGGTTAGTAGAATTAGCGGCCGTAGTCATGATTGAATTCCCCCTGCCGCTTGTCTGCGTTTGACCAGGGTGATGAGTGTGTCTGCTATTTTATCGGCGGGCAGGACATGGGTAACGCCTCCCAACTGAATCGCTTCGCCGGGCATACCATGTACGACTGAGCTTTCGCGGTCTTGCGCGATAGTAGTAGCGCCGTTGTCCTTCATCAGTTTCAGTTCGGCGGCGCCGTCCTTCCCCATGCCGCTGAGCAGCACTCCCAATGCATCCGGCCCAAACACTTCAGCCAGCGAGCGGAACAAAAATGAAACTGCAGGCCGCAAGTTGTTCTCGGGCTCTTCGTGAGTTAGCAAGATGCGCCCGCTCCGGCTAATACCCATGTGAAGATCATCAGGAGCGAGATAGGCGTGCCCGGCCAGCGGCAGAGTATCGTGGGCGGCGACGTGAACCTGCCAACCCGTGGTTTGATTCAACCATTCAACCAGGCCTGAGAGAAAACCACGCGCAATGTGTTGGACGACGAGGATGGGCACGGAAAAATCCTTCGGCAGACCGGCCATGATGGTTTGCAAGACCGGCGGGCCGCCTGTGGACGCGCCAATGCCAATCAATCTGATCCCATTACGTCGGCCCTCCATTATTGCGGGAGTCGCTGTAGTGGCCGCCAGATTCGAGCGCGATCTCGGCCAGCGGCGCACCACTTTAACTTCGGACATCAACTTAATCGTTTCCAGTAGATCCCGTGCCACGTCGTCATGATCGGGGTGTTTGAAAGCTACCGGCTTTTCCAGACAGGCGACAGCGCCGGCTTCCATTGATCGGAAGGTAGTGGCTACCTCCTTTGGGTCAGTCGTTGCCGTGCAAATGATAATAGGGATCGGTTGGGTCTCCATGATTAGGCGCGTCGTTTCGAAACCGTCCAGACGTGGCATTTGAATGTCCATCAGCACTACGTCGGGTTTCCTGTCTTTAAGGAAGTCAAGCGCAGCCTGCCCACTGTCGACTGCGTCGATAACGCGGATTCGGGGGTCTGATTCCAGAAGGTGGACCAGCATCATCCGCGCCACCTTCGAATCATCCACTACCAGAACATCGATCTTGTCGTCCGACACCAGAATCTCCTTTCATTCAATTCATCAAGCCAACCGTCGTACGGCTTCCAGCAGATTGCTCTGATCGAAGCTGCTCTTGACAAGGTAAGCGTTGGCCCCGACATCAATACCACGTTCGCGGTCTTCACGCGTTTCGAGCGCTGTCACCAGCACTACCGGCAGTTCCGCCAGCTTCTTGTCCGCACGAATCCTGGCCGTGAGGTCGAATCCGTTCAGGCGTGGCATCTCGACGTCGGAGACTACCAGATCGAATTTTTCCGTTCGCAGTACGGTAACCCCCTCGACACCATCGACCGCCGTTTTGACTTGATAGCCGGCGGATTCGAGGATGCCCTTCAACAACATGCGTGACGTGATTGAATCTTCGACCACCAGTATCGATTTAACCACTGCTTCCGCAGGCTGCTTAGCTTCAGCGAAACGCGTTGCCTTGCCGGCAATTTGCTTCGCCGACTTGAGCAGGTCGCTGACGTTAAGGATAGGGGCTATCTGACCAGAACCGAGCACGGTCGCGCCGGCGATATTGCGCACCCGCTCAAGCGGCTTGCCCAATCGCTTGACTAGTACCTCTTGTTCATCCAGCACTGCATCTACCGCAAATGCAATTTGTTGGTCACCCGCACCAAGAATCATCACGGGCGTACCGCCAGGAGAGTCTCCATTCCGGTCTGTTGACAATTCCAGCACTTCAGCCAGATGGGCTAGGGACGCTGCACGTCCATCCAAGACGAGCGTCTCTCGACCTTCAACTGTTTGAACGTCCTCTGGTCTGAACCGCGTCACTCGCTCCACCTGAGCGGTTGGCACAATGAATAGCTGATTCGCACTTTCGACGAGGACACCGCGAAACGTTCGCAACGTGATCGGTAGAGTGATGCGGATGGTAGTTCCCGCGTGGCGGACACTGTCAACAGAGACGAAGCCGCCAAGTTTTTCCGTTTGCTCCCGGACGATGGCAAGGCCCAAGCCACGGCCTGACAACTCGGTGATCATGGGACTGGTTGAGATATCTGCCTTGAAGATCAATCCTAATGCTTCGGCGTCGCTGATTCGAGTAACGTCTGCAGGTGAGATGAAGCCCCGTCTAACTGCAGACTCTTTCACCTTTTCGATATCAATCCCCGCCCCGTCGTCAGCCACAACGAGTTCGACTTTCTCGGCGTTGAGTGGTGACACCGTGAGCGTAATCGTAGCCTGAGGAGCTTTTCCCTGTTGCTGCCGCTGCGCGGGGGTTTCCAGACCATGGTCGACGCAGTTACGGAAGATGTGCATCAACGGGTCTTTCATTTCTTCCAGAATGCGTTTATCGATCTGCACGTCGTCGCCAACGATGATGAGGTCAGCTGTTTTGCCTTGATCGCGACAGAGTTCGCGCACCAATCGTTGGAAGAAACCGCTGAAGGTGGAAAGCGGCAGCATTAGCAGCTTCTTGGAATCCTCCAATAGATCGTCAACCAGCTTTCCCACAAGCAGGTCGTCCTGGGCGGCCGTTCTACTGAGCGTCGCGATCCTACTCTCAAGTGATCGAAGGTAGTCGTGGTTCCACTCGGAGAACTCCAGCAGCGCCCTCAGGGACAGAGGTGATGCGCCTCCAGGTGATGACCTTACTTTTTCCAGCGACTGCCGCAGGGCACGGGCTTCGGGCTGCACCCTAGACCATTCTTTCTGCCATTGAGCCAATCGCTCCGTTAACTCGCGTAGATCAGAAGCCCGCTGGCCCGTCACCAGTTTTACAGCTAGCAGCTCTTCCGCTTCCAACAGCCGAGCGTCCAGTTTGGCGACATCGATGCGCACGGTCTCCATGGCGGCGGCCCTATCGGTCATGACTGCGGAGGAGATTGGCGCCACTTCTGACGCTGTTGTGTCGGCGCTTGAAGCGTCCTCCGCGGAACCAACTGGCGCCGCGATGCTCAACCTGCGCAGTGCTTGAGCATGTAAAGGCAGCGCCGGATCTGACTGGAATTCGGGAGCAGACATATTCCTGGTCACAGCATCAAGAGCCTGCTGCACAAGGTCCAGCACTGGCCTTGACGGGTTGCTCTCTCGGCGCTTCCAGATAGCAAAGACGTCTTCAAGTGCCTGGCATACCGACTCTATCTCCATGAAGTTCACCGCGCGCGCGGCCCCTTTGAGGCTGTGCGCGGCTCGGAACACAGTTTCTATGAGGGGTTGTTGTTCGTCCGCGGTGATCGGTTTCGTCAGAGCATCCAGACCGGCGGCAATCGCTTCCAAGTGTTCGCCGGCTTCGGCCTTGAACGTAGCCCGCAGCTTCTTCAGGAATTGTTCTTCGTTCGTACTCATGGCCCTGGCTGGTCTATACCTTGTAACCCGCAACCATTTGCTTAAGCTGCTGCCCCATCTCGTCAATGTTCCGCGCTGCTCTCTCGAGTTGACTTGCGCTGGCTACGTTTTGGGTGCTCGCCTGCTTGATGTTTTCCATTGCCGCAGCCACTTGCTCCATCCCCACTAATTGCTGTTGGCTGGAGGCCGCGATTTGAGTTGCAGCTTGTGCGGCCTCGGATACGTTTCCGGCAAGTGTCTGAATTGACTCAGCAGCGCTGCCAGTCTGCCTTTCCCCCGCTTCCACGGCTTTGCTGCCTTGCTCCGTCGCCATCACCGCCGCGGTAGTTGCTTTCTGAATATCGCTGAGGATCGTGCGTACTTGATTGGTAGCTTGCCGCGATTGCTCAGCCAGACTCTTGACCTCCTGGGCCACTACGCCAAAGCCCTTGCCATGCTCGCCGGCCTTGGCTGCCTCGATAGCGGCGTTAACCGCCAGCAAGTTCGACTGCGCTGCGAGGTCTTCCACCGTTGCGATGATCTGCCCGATAGTTTGGCTTTGCTCGCTCAACCGCACCATGCTTTCGGCAATCGCCTCCATCTGTTGCCGAATACGGTTCATTCCGACACCGATGTCCGCCGCCGACTTGCGACCGCTCTCGGAGATCTGCGCTGCCTTTTGCGCACTGTCGGCTACGTTGCGGGCTTTCTGGTTTGCGACCTCCGCCGTTTGTCGCACCTCTTCCACGGTGGTGGTCGTCTCGCTGACAGCCGTAGCTGACTCGGTGGCGCTGGAAGCGAGTTGCGTGGTGGAAGCGACAATCTCGCCGGCGGCCGAACCCAACACGTTCGCTCCTTCAACCAACTGGCGGGCTTGCTCTCGAAGGTTCTCGGTCATCCGTGCAAAAGCGTTGCCCAAAACATCATTTGGAGATTGCGGTTTGACGGTCGATCGTAAATCGCCCGCTGCGATCTGCTCGGCGGCTCCGGCCATCGTCCGGAGCGATTGCGTCATGCGATCGAACGTCCGCGCCAATTCGCCCACTTCGTCGCTGCGTCCGTTGGTCGAACCATTGACGCTGAGGTCGCCGAGCGTAATCCGTTCGGCAACGCCGGTCAGACCTTGAAGTGGCCGCGCGATGTTCCGCGTGATGACAAACCCCGCGACCGCCGCGAGCAACAACGCCGCAAATGTGCCCAGCATGATGGTCCATTTTGCGCGTTGCGCATCAGCTTGTGCGGCTTCCACCCGTTGTTTAAGCAAGTCGTTCTCTTCATTTTTCATCTCGCCGATCAGCCTGCGGATTTCATCCATGAGCGCCTTGCCTTTGCCGGTCTTGACGAGTGCAACAGCCGCCGCAAAACTATTGGTACGGCGGGCATCAATCGTTTCCTTCGCAAAGGCTACGCGGTTCTTGACAATCGGTTCGAGCGCCTCCAGCCGGTGTTGCTGCCGTGCGTTGTCCACCGTCAGCCGCCGAACCTCCTGGATGTTTGAATCAATCTTGCCGAAAGCGGCCTGATATGGCTCGAGATAACTCTCCTCCCCGGTGAGGAGATAGCTACGCTGACCAATCTCCGCATCCTTCAATAACGAAAGCGTTTCATCGAGCGTGCCCAGCACTTCGTAGCTGTGCTTGCGCGCCTCCGAGGCCGCAATCAATTGGGCAGTGCTCCAATAGGAAACTGCGCCGACGATGACGAAAATCACCAGCAGCAAGCCAAACCCAACGCCGATCTTTCTTCCCACACTCCATTTCATGACTAGTTCTCCGTTTGCTGTTCGTGTTCAGACTGCCACCTCGTCATGGACGATGATTCTCGGATCGCTCAGCACCCGTTGCAGATCGACCAGCACGAGTCGCTCTGCGGTTACGCCTTTCAGATACTCATTACGCACACCGGTTAGGGTCGGCAACGAAGGTTGTAGGGAGTCGATTGGAATAGAACGCACGCCCACGACGACATCCGCCAATAGGCCAACCTCAAAGTCCTGGCCGCGCACGAGGATGACTCGGTGCAGGTCGGTCAACCCTTTCTCCGGTAAGTCCAAAAACCTTTTGAGATCGAGCACTGGTACGATGCGGCCCCGCACGTTGACAATCCCAACCACAAATGGCGGCGTGCATGGCAGCGGTGTTAGCTCCTTCAGCGGATGCACCTCTTGGACGTAACGGCTCTCCACCGCATAACGCTCCTGTGCTAGACGAAACTCCAGCACCTCGACGACTACCTCGAGGGCTGCAGCCGACTTTGTTACCTGCGCGAGACGCCTGGCGCGTTCGCGAAGTATCTGTTTGGCGTTGCTCTCTATTACAGAACCTCCATGGCATTGATCGACGTGATAATCTCGGTAAGCCGCGCTGCGGTTAAGCCTTCCGATTCGAGCAGAACATCGTCCACTTTGTGCTCACACAGCAGACCCAATGCATTGGCGAAGTGCTTATTGGCCTCAGTGATCTTGCCTCGAGCGCGCGCAAGGTTGCCTAGCGCGAAATGAGCCAGCACAAATCGAGGATCCAAATAGATCGCGGTCAGCAATGAGCGGCGTGACTGCTCGGCGTCTCCGAGTTCTTGCTGGATTACCGCGCGCACGTAGTGGCCGGACGGGTCAAGCTTGTCCGCCTTGAGCCATTTCTCGCACCAAGCCAGCGCGTCGGCCAATTTACCCAGATTGGCGAGGGCGCGCGTCATCATGGGGAAGGTTCGCAGGTCTGGCTCAGAGTGCGTCTCAGGCAAGGAGAGCAGCGCGTCTACCGATTGCGCATACTGCCCACATTCGTAGAGCGATGCCGCGATGACATAGGACTCTGGCTGTGACCTAGTGGGGGGCGGCTCCTTCATCGTTGGTGCAAATATTGGCTGCGGGCACGGATAAGAGAGCTCCGGCATTTCAGGCAAAGGTCCTGCAAATGTAGATGCAAGAACCGAGTGGCCTTCGCTCACGGGCGGCGGCGACCACGACGGCGCCCTCTCACCGGCAGCTTGAAGTTTTTGATAGAGAATTACTCCCGGAAAGTTTACCGTAGCAAAGTTGGTGAACAGTGTCTGAGACGCCTCGCTCGGGCTGACCACCAACCACCCATCAGGGACCAATGCCCGGCGGAGATAACGGGCGACCTTCTGCGCCTGGGCTGGTGAGAAATACATCAGCACGTTACGGCACAGGATGACATCCATTGCATTGGTCTCGGCGACCAGCGACGGAAAAGCATCCTGGACCAAATTGAGTTGTGCGAATGTCACTCGCTTTTTGATTTCCGGCAGTATTGAGTAGCGACCATCTTCAGTACGATTGAAATAGCGGTCCTTGAACCAGGCCGGGGTGTCGCGGAAGGACCACTCGCCATAGACACCGGCTGCGGCCTTCTTCAGGAAACGCGCATTAATGTCAGTCGCTAAAACGGTCACGTTCCAGTCGGCCAGATCGGGGACGACCTGCTGCAATAAGATCGCCAGCGAATACGCTTCTTCTCCCGTACAACAAGCCGCACTCCAAATGCGCAATCGCCGTTCACCCTGACGCCGCGCGTGCACCAGCTCCGGCAATACCTTCGCTGCCAGCACTTCAAAAGTCCTCTTCTCACGGAAGAAGTATGTTTCGCCGATGGTGAGGTGACTCGCAAGCACGTCGAGCTGGGTCTTCGTCAATGGCGTCGACAACAAGCATTCAGCACCAGTAGCCAGATCCGCAAAACCCATTTCCGCCAAGGCTCCTGTCAAACCGCGTTGCAAGTCACCCCACCGGTTCTCGGGAAAATGCAATCCGGTTCGTTGCGCAATTAATTCACGCAACAGGATCTGCACATTGTTTGATACCTCTTTAAGTTCCAAGGGAACTCTCCTCATTTATAGCCTGGTCCAAATCACGTTCTTCCTCCAGCGAAAGAAACTTTTCCAGATCATGGATCAACACCAAGCCATCTCTGAGTTTTGCAACACCCTTTATCTGTTCCAGGCCTGGGATAATCTCGGTTACAACAATGATCTCACTGCTCGGTACTTCGAGGACTCTCTGCGCCTCATCGATCACCAAAACCACTGACCGTCGCCCTGCTCGCGCAATCAGAAATTGATCCGTGACGCGGAGTTCACGTTCCGGCAAATTGAACTTTCGTCTGACATTGAGTACCGGCAGGACCCGCCCGCCGACGTCAACGACACCGAGCACGACGGCTGGCGCTTTAGGCAAGGAGGTCAGCTCGGCAGCACGCACAACGCGCTCAACCACGGACAGCGGAACGGCGTAACGCTGTTCATCCAGACGAAAAACGGCTAGTTGTTCTAATTCGGCCATGACGACTACGTCTTTCGCCGACGTAGAATTCGAAAGACCCGAGAGAAGATCTTTCGACCTTCAACCAGTCAATCTTTATCTGCGTCGGTAGGCACCTAGACGCTGGAACTCTGCACACCGAAGAGCTTGATCTGCGCACAGAGCACGGGGACGAATTGTTGGGAGCGATTTTGTGAACTCAACTGGGCGGGCAGGGAGAACCAGCTAATTTGCCGATTAGCTGGTAGCTTATAGCAAAAGACTGCGGGCGACAATCAAAAACTTCCCAGACTTGTTTCTTTCCGGACCGGTAACTCCTGATCGGACTTGCTTCGTGTAGTCTCAAGGTGCCCTTCAGGAGGTCTCTTAGAAAAGGTCGCTGAGGGACCATTCGCGCCGAATGCCATACTGTTGTCTTCGATTCACACTCGCATCGAGTCTAATTTTCCGTTACAGAATGTTGGCGAAAATCCAGTCCTCAGAATCGCCCTGTCCACTGATAGGCAGCGATGAAGACACACTAGAGGCGTTTCGATATCGGATTTGAATGCTTCAGCGCACGTCTAATGGTTGCGTTAAGCATCGCGCTTTTCGGTCTCGCCACTCAAGCACTCTCAACAAGAGATAACTTCCAGCAGTCTACGCCCGCTTCGCCGGCTCAGTCACCTTCGCGGACCACTTCCGCCGAAGGAATAAGCGCTTCGTCTCTCTGAACCATTAAGATAGACGGCCTACTTGATGAGTTTCCCTAGTCGCTGCCAAGCAGCGACTCATTTTCGTCAGGAACGGCCCAAAGGCATGGCTTAGCCTCCAACTCGTCCGTCATAACGGAATCGTCGACTAATCGACCAGCTAAATATCGGGCGGAACCCAATGCAATAGACACTTTCGAGCAATCGAGAGGTCACAGGAATTTCTCATAAAACAAGAAACAGAAACAACAACCAAAGTGCTTAACAAGAACTCAACATCGAGGGCAATTTTCCGTGCATATTCCCAATTCTAGGCAATCCGTAGCCGGCCACTTCGCACGGCGACAACCAATCGCGATCAACGGCTTTTGTCGAGTGACGAAAAGTCGTCGATGCCGAGTTTGTGGGAAACCTGATTGGTGCGGTTACTCCATCGACGAACAGACTCCATTTGCATGCGTGAAAGCAATGGCTCCAAAGGTACTGCGCGCAATGGCGGCAATATCTACCACCATGGGCGTCTCTTCCTCGTTGGCAGCCTCCGCTTGAACAGAAAGGCAACAGTACCACCA
>Ga0179594_10000115_pt1 | contig 25878 bp, 19 predicted proteins | sample CZOMad1_1_08_16f_FD_148625 | JGI IMG/M metagenome (GOLD analysis project Ga0179594, IMG submission 148625) | Vadose zone soil fungal communities from Angelo Coast Range Reserve, California, USA - CZOMad1_1_08_16fungal (Illumina Assembly) | ecosystem: Environmental > Terrestrial > Soil > Vadose...
CGGTGCTCGAAGAGCAGTTGGGCTATTGGCGGAAGCAGTTGGCGGGCATGACCGCCTTGCAGTTGCCCACCGACCGACCGCGCCCTCCTACTCAATCCTTCCGCGGCGACTATCAAGTCTGGAAAATTACCCGGTCGGACACCGACCGCATGAACGCTCTGAGCCGTCAGGAGGGTGTCACATTATTCATGACGCTGGCGGCTGCTTTCGCAGTCCTGCTGCACTACCTGACGGAGCAAATCGATCTTGTGGTTGGCACCGATGTTGCGAATCGCAACCATGTGCAGATTGAAAAACTGATTGGCTTCTTTGTAAACCAACTGGTATTGCGCTTCAATCTTTCGGGTAATCCCACGTTCCGAGAATTGTTGCAGCGAGTGCAGCGAGTAACCACTGAGGCCTATGCGCACCAGGAACTGCCCTTCGAGATGGTGGTGGCGGAGTTACAGCCGCAGCGCGAATCCAGCCGGACGCCGCTATTTCAAGTGAAGCTGGTGCTGCAGAATTATCCTTTGGACCAGTTGGAATTGCCGGGTCTGATTTTAACGCCGGTTTCGATCCCGATTCGCACCTCAAAGTATGATCTGCTTTTCAACATTAACGAGAACGCGCAGGGACTGAGCGGTACGCTTGAATACGATACCGATCTATTTGAGGCCGCCAGCATCTCACGGCTGCTGCGTCTCTACGACGCGGTTTTAGGCCAAATCGTAGCGCTACCCGAAATAAAGCTCACGCAGGTTACGAAGGCACTCGTTGAATGGGACGAGCAGCAATCGGCAACGGTGGAAAATCGATTCGCCCCAGCCAGCCGGCAAAGGCTCAGAACGTCAAGCGGAGAGACCAATCGACAAATAAATTGAGCAGGTCTGGACGTCGCTCCGCAAATGTCCCTGGCGGTACACAAATCAGGAATTGGATGTGCGAGATGCGAAGTGACGTTGCGGCGCATTTATGGCTGGACATAGCTCGAGTGGCCGCCTGCCTTCTGGGTGAGGCGAAGTTTCGTCAGTGGGGTGAGACACGTGGCGCTAGGAGGAGGCTCGTGGAGGACCTCGGTTTCTTTTATCAGATGGAAGTCGTCAAGTGAGGCGACAAAGCATCAGATGACCTTGAACGGCAAGCGCGACGGTTTTACGATGGCGGATTTTCGCGCTGCTGGGAAGAGCGCCAACATGAAACGGGGTCGCGCTGACGCGATCGTCAAAGAAGTAGCCTCGGTAGTGGCCCGATGGCCCGAATTCGCCGCTGAGGCAAAACTCGCAGAAGGGTTTACGCGAGAAGATACAAAAAACGCATTGCCCGACGTTTCCCGATGCTTGAATATGCCGCCTTGGTCGACAGATGTAGAAGCAACCGAACCGACTCGTAACCGCAAACATGAGAATTTGGACGGCGGCGGCATGGACGGATTGGTAGCTTTTCGGCTTCCGAGATTTGGCAAATGCGAGATCAGGCCGCCGACTCGTCAGAAAATTCGGCTTAATTAATCTCTGTAAGAGAGCACCGCCCCGTGATCAGCGTGCAGGGTATAATCGTCCGCTCGTGGTAGTTATGCTCTAATAGGATGGTCACAAATGCGCACGCCGATATTCCATGTTGATGCCTTCACTACTCACCGGTTCAAAGGAAACCCCGCTGCCGTAATGGTGCTGGATAGGTTTCCTGAAGACGCCGTGCTCCAGGAAATTGCCGCCGAGAACAACTTAAGTGAGACGGCTTTTCTGGTCCGCGAAGATGGTGACTATCGTTTGCGCTGGTTCACGCCTGCCACCGAAGTGCCGCTTTGCGGCCACGCGACACTAGCCAGCGCGGCAGTAGTCATGGAACGGCTGGAGCCTGGACGGAATACAGTGGTTTTCCATTCAGCAAGTGGTCCACTGACGGTGGTCCGTACGGAAACTGGTTACCTCATGGACTTCCCGGTCAGGCTATCCGAGGTTATTTCGTCACCGCCTGGCTTAGCTGCGGCACTGCGCCTCGATCCAATCGAAGTGACCACTAATGAGTTCAATTATCTGGTCCTGCTTGAGAACGCGCAGGTCTTGCGTGAACTGGTGCCGGATATGGCGGCACTAGCGCGCCTGGACCGTTCCGGAGTAATCGTGACCGCGGCAGGAGAGGGAACCTACGACTTCGTCAGCCGCTACTTCGCACCGGCTAAAGGGATCCCGGAAGATCCCGCGACTGGCGCCGCCCACTGCATGCTGGCGCCGTATTGGGCCAAGCGACTGGGCAAGACTGTGTTTCGCGCCTTCCAAGCCTCAAGACGCGGCGGGGAGATTATTTGTCGGCTGGTGGGCGATCGCGTCAAGCTGGAAGGTGCCTGCGTTTTCTATCTCGAAGGCGCTGTTGAAATCTAAGATCTGCGACGATCGCGGTTTTGCGTATTACAGTTCCAACCTGGGTTAAGGAGTTTTGAATGGTGAGCACCACAAATGAACTGGCATCTCTGTTTCGTCGCGATCTGGCCAAGCTGTGTAAGCAGATCGAGGCCTTTCCGAATGATGATGCGCTTTGGCAAACGGTTCCGGGCGTGTTGAATCCAGCGGGCAACCTGGCCCTTCATCTCGAAGGCAATCTCCGAGAGTTTGTGGGACGCCAACTGGGTAATCTGCCGTACCAGAGAAACAGGGAACTTGAATTCAGCGCCAAGGGTCTTGCAAAGGCTGAACTCAGCGCGCGCCTGGCGGAGTTGAGACAGTCTATTCCAGGTGTGATCGCCGAACTCTCCTCGGGACAGATGGAGAGGGAATATCCGGAAGTGGTTCTGGAAGCGGCCATGACCACACGGGAATTCCTTATTCATCTTTATGGACACTTGAATTGGCATCTGGGACAGGTCGATTATCTGCGTCGTATTTTGGCGGACGCTCCCCAACGATACCTCGCACATTTGAGGGAACGATTGTGGCTGACTTAGGCCACAACGTTACCCTCACACTGTGGTGTCGTTGCCTGAGTTTTCCATCTCGACTAATGAATAGTTACCACAGAGTCGTTCTTCTGGTGCTGGCAATAGCCCTCTCGGCAGACGCTCAGAATAACTCACCTGCCAAAGACAAAACTCCTCAGACAAACGTTACGTCACCCGCAGCCTCTCCCGGGGATGAAGCGAGCAAGGTTCGAAAAGATCAGGCAGTCCTTCAGGTGCGAGGCTTTGTGTCGCGTCTGATGGACTTTCACGACCCATCGATAAGAATTCCAGCGGTCGCTCGATTGGCGGAATTACTTTGGCCGTACGACCAACCTTACGCCGAACAATTGTTCACGAAGATGCTGGAGTCAGCCGTTCCCAACCCCAACGCGACGGCACGCGAAGCGGCTCGCATATTAAATGGCTCTAACCCTCTAACCTCAGAATAGATCCACAAGCTAATCCTGAGTCAGAATAAGTCAGAATCTCGAGATTCACGAAGATTTTTAGGCGTGATGACAGCTATGACGCCGCAATGATAGCATTGCGAAACTTCGATGAACCGGAGATTTATGCTTAATTCCGACCTAATTGTCTCGTTGTTCGACGCCGGCCTACCGGACCCGGCGCATTGGGAATCTCGTTACCCTCCGCGCAACCTACCGCCCGGTGCGGTCGTCACTCGTTTCGGCCCGAGCCCTACTGGATTTCTGCACACCGGGGGGTGTTTACGTAGCCGCCATTGGAAAGAATCTAGGTCACCATTCTGGAGGGGTTTACTTTATCCGGATCGAAGACACCGATCAGGTGCGAGAGGTCTCCGGTGCACTGGCACAGTTTGAGAAGGCATTCGAATACTTCTCAATAGAGTCAGACGATGACGATGCAACTTCACAATAGGGACCATACGAGCAGTCCAAGCGCAGCCGGATTTATCATACATTCGCGCGCGATCTTTTGCTGCGCGGCCATGCCTACTTGTGTTTTTGCACTCGCGAACAGTTGGCTGAGGTGGCAGAGAGGCAGCAGAAATTGAAGAGTAACGTCGGGTATGGTGACTGGGCTCGCTGCCGGAATCTCTCATTCGAGGAAGTGCAGCAATAAGTAATCGCCTGGCTCTTAAAAGCTCAAATGTTCAGTTAGGAGAAAATAAAAGACTAATGAAGAACTTGGAATCTGAGGCCAGCTCGGAACCAGATAAATCGTCAGTTGAAAATGATCGCCGCTCGAATTTTATTCGAGACATCATCATTCAGGATATTCAGACGGGTAAACATGGTGGACGCGTGCAGACGCGATTTCCTCCTGAGCCAAACGGCTACCTCCATATCGGCCATGCTAAGGCGATCTGTCTCGACTTCGGTCTGGCAGCAGAGTTTAGCGGCAAGTGCAATCTTCGTTTCGACGACACCAATCCATCCAGGGAAGAGACCGAGTACGTGGATGGCATCATGGAAGATGTTGAGTGGCTGGGCTTCAAATGGGATGGGTTGTTTTATGCGTCCGACTACTTCGGTCAGCTTTATGAATGGGCCGTGCAACTCGTCAAGGCGGGAAAGGCCTATGTGTGCGACCTCAGTGCGGATGAGATTCGCCAGTATCGAGGCACGCTGACCGAACCAGGCAAGGAAAGCCCGTATCGCAATCGTTCCATCGAAGAAAATCTGGACCTCTTCGAGCGCATGAAGAACGGGGAATTTCCTGACGGCTCGCGCACACTGCGCGCGAAGATTGATATGGCCTCACTGAACCTGAGCATGCGCGATCCGGTGATGTATCGGATTTTGCACATGGAGCACCACCGGACGGGCGATCAATGGTGCATCTACCCGATGTACGACTATGCGCACGGCGAGTCGGATTCAATCGAGCAGGTGACTCACTCAATCTGCACTCTGGAATTCGATAATAATCGTGCTTTGTATAATTGGTTTATCGAACAGCTCGATATTTTCCCATCCCGGCAATATGAATTTGACCGGCTCAGCCTCACCTATACCGTGATGAGCAAGCGGAAACTGTTGAGGCTTGTGCAGGACGGCCTCGTGACAGGCTGGGACGATCCGCGCATGCCGACGCTCTCAGGAATGCGGCGTCGCGGCTACACGCCGGAAGCAATTCGCAATTTCTGCGCGAGCCTCGGGGTTTCGAAGACGAATGGCAGCACGCAACTGCAGCAACTCGAGTACTTCCTGCGCGAGGACTTGAACAAGCGTGCGTTGCGTGTGATGGCCGTGCTCAATCCGTTGCGCGTCGTGATTGATAACTATCCCGACGATTTAGTGGAAGAAATGGACGCCATTAACAACCCTGAAGATGCGAGTGCTGGCAGCCGCAAGGTTCCGTTCTCGAAGATGCTTTACATCGAACAGGAAGATTTTCGTGAAGACCCGCCGAAACAGTTTTACCGGCTCGCGCCGGGCCGTGAAGTCCGCCTCCGCTACGGGTATCTCATCACTTGCCAAAGCGTGGTGAAAGACGCTGAGGGAAAAGTGGTTGAATTACATTGCACTTACGACCCGTTGACGCGCGGCGGCAACACGCCTGACGGACGCAAGGTCAAGTCTACAATTCACTGGGTCTCAGCAGCGGAAGCCATAGACGCCGAGGTCCGCCTTTACGACACTCTCTTTGCGAAAGAGGATCCGAATGAGGTGGATGAAGGTCAGGACTTCACCGCCAATTTGAATCCGAATTCTTTAGAGGTGCTGACTGATTGCAAGGTCGAGCGAGGCTTGCGGAATGCGAGGCCCGGCACGCCGTATCAGTTCGAACGGATGGGCTACTTCTCCGTGGATGCCGCTTCGGTTCCTGGGAAACCTGTGTTCAACCGGACGATTGCTTTACGGGATACGTGGGCCAAGATCGAGCAGCGAGCAAAGAAATGATCCAACGGAAACACTGATTCATTGCTGCTGTTAGGACGGCTGATTGAGGCCCAGAATATTGACTATTGACTAGAGTATCTGATGGCATTATTCTAAGCGCCGCAAAAACCTTGACGGCATGCCAACTGGGTAATCTCAAAGAAAGAATGACCCGGTCATGCTGAATTTCCTCGAGAAGGACTGGACACCACCTTCCCCCTGTCAAGACCCTTCTCGACCAAACGCTGCAAGAGCCAACCCAACGGAGGCCATCATGGCAGACGACAGATTCAAAATACTTGAAGAGAGACTGACGCGACTAGAAGCCCACCTGACTCAACAGCCCACGGGAGGCGGTGGAGTTACGCCGCCCGGCGGCGTGGTTAGCGATCCAGCTCCGTGGCCGTGGGGATTCCACCCAAGATTCCCATGGCCGCCCCGCGTTGTGACTGATCCCGCACCATGGCCGCCCCATGTGGTGACTGATCCCGCACCGTGGCCGCCAAATATCGTAAGTGACCCGACTCCGATGCCACAGGGCGTCTTTCAGAATCAGGGTGTCGGGGTCAGGGCCCTGGGACGAATCGGCCAGGTGGGCGACCCGGCGCCGCCCGACTTTAGCAGACTGTCAGCTTCGCAACTTGAAATGATGCTGCATAGCATTAACGCCGAAAAGGCGCGGTTGGATTCGATGGGGTCGTTGGTCCAACGACACCTGGACAGAGCCAACTTAGCGGAGAAAAAGACCTAGCGGGCTGAGGCTGATATTTCGGCGGATTGATCATTAATGTTCCGACTTATGGCGGAGGTGTATACGTGCGAATACTGCCATCCCTTCCAACGCAATTACCTGTCGGCGATCCACACGGTCGCCCGCAAACGGTCCTCCTGATCGGTTTTCAGGATCAGGACAATCTCGGTCTACGCTATCTGATGTCGGCGGTCAACGCCTCCGGGCACCAAGCGTTAATTATGACCTACCGCTCCAATCCCGACGAGATTCTCAAGCGCATACGTCTAGACAAACCCGATGTAGTGGGGTTCTCGTTAATCTTTCAGTATATGGCTCCGGACTTCGGTGAGGTCATCGAGGCTCTGCGAGAGGCGGGGGTCACTGCGCATTTCACGATGGGCGGTCACTATTCCAGTTTCGAACCAACCGAAATTCTCACGCGCATACCAGGGCTGGATTCCGTTGTGAGATTCGACGGCGAAATGACACTGGTCAACATTTTGAATTGTCTAGGCAGCGGCTCGGATTGGCGCGGCCTGCCGGGAATCGCGTTTCGCCGGGGCGATGATGAAATCAGCGTTGCACCGCTGGCGCGCGTGGTGGAGGATCTGGACACTTTGCCGTGGCCCGATCGAGAGTCAATTGACTACGAGGGGCATCCGATGCCGACCGCCTCGGTTCTCGGCAGCCGGGGTTGTCCGTGGGATTGCTCCTTCTGTAGCATCCGGCCCTTCTATGAAGAGCAGGGTGGTTCATTGCGACGCCTGCGCGCACCAAAAGCGATCGTGGACGAAATGATCGACCTGCATACAAACCGCAAAGTGCCCATTTTTCTATTTCAGGATGACGACTTCCTGGCAGGCGGCAGAAAGGCAAAAGAATGGGCGATGGAGATTGCTGATCTGATTGCCGAACGGGGCTTCGGCGGCGATATTGCCTTCAAAATCAGTTGCCGCTCTGACGAAATTAATGAAGACATAATCGCGCGCCTGATGGCCGGTGGACTGACGCACGTCTACATGGGAGTCGAATCAGGCGATGAAGAAGGCCTCATTAATATGAGCAAGCGGCTCAAACCGGAGGCGCATTTGAGGGCCGGCCGGATTTTGAAACAGTTCGGACTTTCGTTCGACTTCGGTTTCATGTTGGTCGATCCCTACTCGACGTTCCGCAGCATTCGGCAGAACATTGATTTCCTGGAAGCCTTCATCGGCGACGGCTGGACGGTGGCGCCGTTTTGCCGGATGTTGCCTTACGCGGGGACGCCCATCAAGCGAAGACTCGAAACAGAAGGACGCCTGTTGGGCACACAGTTCGAGCCGGACTATAAGTTTCTCGATCCCAAACTGGATGTCTTCTACGACTGGATGGTCAACACATTCTACGTGAGAAACTTTACGAACCAGGGACTTTGCCACATCCTGCGGGGTCTGCTCTTTGAGGCGCACCTCAGGTTACGCGTTCCGAATCCGGTCTCGGAAGATCAAAGAGAGTACCTTCATTACCTGACTTCAATCTGCAACCGGGTTGCATGCTACACGCTTCGTTGTGCGGCTGATCATATCGAGGCCACGCCCCTTTCTCAGCTCGAGCAGGATTCAGGCTATTTGGATCGTTTAACCGAGCACGAAAAGAACGAAGAGGCGCAGTTGACCGCCGAAGTGGCGCAATACTACGAAATGGTCCATGAAGATCGCAGCCCAATACCAGGGCCGGTCGGCGGTTTTGATCGATCGTGGACATTCTATGAAGGTGATCGCGAAGCGTCCGGCGTCGGTGCTGCTTAAGGTCCCCAGGGCGTGCCTTAGCGTCAGTTGTTCGAATCTGATAGCAAGCTGTGTGATACCAATGGACGTTGTTCTGGTTTCGATGCCGTTTGCTGAGTTGCAGCGACCTTCCATCGCGCTCGGTTTGTTGCGCGCAACTTTGGCCAATACGGAAATCGAAAGCGAAGTGATCTATGCCAATTTCGGTTTGGCTGAGACGGTCGGCCTGGTGGCCTATCAGGCGATGCAATCGACGCCCACCGATCACCTGCTTGGCGAATGGTGTTTCGCCGCCAGGCTATTTCCCGATTGCGCAGAAAAAGATGAAGAGTACCTCGATCTGGTCCTCGAAGTTCGCTGCAGCGGCTTTCCCGTCGAACTGGAACAGAGAAAAGACCAGATGCGTTGGGTGCGGACGCAGTGTAACTCCTATATCGATCGGCTGGCCGATAAGATCGTCGCGCGAAAACCAAGGATCGTTGGCTGCAGTTCTGTCTTCCAGCAACATTGTGCTTCGCTGGCGCTGTGCAAACGAATTCGCGAGTTGAATCCCGATACCGTCTTGTTGATGGGCGGTGCAAATTGTGAAGGCGAAATGGGCGTCGAGACTCTGCGGAACTTTCCCTGGGTGGATTGCGTCGTGTCGGGCGAGGCCGACGCGATCTTCCCGAATCTTTGCCAGGCGCTGCTTGAGCATGGCCGCAAAGTTGATCCGACCGCGCTTCCGGACGGAGCAATCTCGCAGCGCCACTTGAGCAGCATGTTCCCGATCGTCTCACCAGGCGGCTCGCCTCCACCGCGACCTCTCATCCGCGATTTGGATTCAACACCGGTGCCCGATTACGACGACTATTTCAAGGCGCTGAGAGCTTCGACGTTGTCAAACATGATCGAGCCCGGGTTGTTGGCCGAAAGTTCGCGTGGCTGCTGGTGGGGTGAAAAATTTCACTGCACTTTCTGCGGGCTGAATGGCGAGGGTATGAAGTATCGCTCGAAATCCCCGGAGCGAGTGCTCGCTGAATTGTCAGAGCTCAAGCAGCGGTACGGCATCGGCGGCATACAATTTGTCGATAACATTCTCGACATGTCGTTCTTCAAGACAGTCCTGCCGCGGCTGGCGGCTCAGGGCGAAAAGTATTCCCTCTTCTATGAAACCAAAGCTAATCTCAAGCGCGAACAAGTCGAGCTCCTGGCCAGAGCAGGCGTCAGAGCGATCCAACCCGGGATCGAGAGTCTCGATGACAATGTGCTCGCACTGATCGCCAAGGGTAACTCGGCCCTCATGAATCTACAGCTCTTGAAGTGGTCGCAGGAGTTCGGGATTGACGCCGCCTGGAATTTTCTTTGTGGAGTTCCCGGCGAATCAGACGTTTGGTATTCGGACATGGCGAAGTGGTTGCCAACGATCTTTCACCTGCAGCCGCCGACAGGAGTGGGTCGAGTTCGCTTTGACCGCTTCAGTCCCTATCAGATGCGCCCGCAAGACTTCGGCCTGACTCTCGAACCGAGTCGGGCTTATTCATACGTCTATCCTTTGCCCAGGGAATCATTGATGCGCCTGGCATATTCGTTCGAGGACAACAGGCGTCCGCGACACTTGCATCGCGCGGTGTCGGACGAAGCGGGTCAGCGCGAGTTGCAGGAAGTAGTCTGGCAATGGAACACGATGTGGCGAAGTTCGCGACCGGTTCTGCAAGTCTGCGATGAAGTTAATCGGATACATTTTTTCGACACTCGTCCTTGCGCCAGCCAGAGAAGCTGGACTGTGCGAGGATTGGCGGCAGAGGTTTATCGTCTCTGCGACTCGGCGCAGACGAGGACCTCGCTGATTCATCAACTGGGTTCGCGGTCTGGAGCGGAGGTTTCAATGCAGGAAATCGATCCGGCGATCGACAGCTTGATTGACGCCAAGGTTTTGTTGTCCCTGAACGGCAAACTGCTTGCCATTGGCGTAATGCCGTCTCGAAATTGATTGTTCGTTACTTTCTGGAAGGCGTTGAAGGATCGCTTCAAATCAGCAAGGCTACCGTTCAATGTCAGTGCTTCACCAGCAGAACGCGGACAAATTTCTACGGTTGGATCAAAATGCGAGCTTTGTTGGAAGTTAAATTTCCCAATGTGAAGCTCACCGTAAGGTCGCCGTAAAGCAAGCCCTGCGTCAAAGGTACACTCATCCGCAAGTAAGGATTGTCCCCGCACAGCTTAAATACTCCTTCGACGGTACCAAGTGCATGGTGTTGTTAAGAGTCTTCAGCCTCAAAGAAGAGTGAGGTTGTTCCCTGACATGCGTTGAACTGCACACCTGAACGCGAGATTGTCGCATAGAAGAAACTGCGAACTAGACAAAGGCTGAACCGTGATCAAAGGGTTCGAGGAGGTTAATAGACCATCAGTTTCTGGTTGTCAACCAACTCGCACTGATGTTTTCCGTTCTAACGCCTCTACCTGAGCGACAAATCTCTGCAGCAAAGGCGACGAATTGTCCTTTTCCAAATCAGGTTAAACGGGAGCCGGACATCCCGCTTTCGGGAATTGATTGACTGACACAGTGGCGGGCCTATAATCCAACTATCCCCTATGGTCCGCGAATGATTTTTAAACCTTTCAACCGGGAGGAATCAATGCTGTCCAGAATGGATCCGTCCTGCTGCCAGATCTCAAACATCACCGCGTCACAATTACGTTCGCACAGCGGAAACAGGGTATGCCTGGCGGGATGTATGCTCTTAATGTTAATTCCTACGTTATCAGTCATGGCGCAAACTTTTCGCGGCACCATCCTGGGCACTGTGACTGATCAAAACGGCGCGCTGGTTCCGGGCGCACAGGTGACCGCAAAGAACGTAGCCACGGGGGTTGAGAGAATTAGCATTACCGATGAGTCCGGGAACTACGCGATACCTGAGCTACAGATAGGCACATATCGAATAATCGCTCGAAAGTCCGGATTCGAGCCATTCACCGTTAATGGGGTGTTGGTGGAGGTTGCAGCCGAGCGTCGTGTTGATATTCGGCTCGCCGCTGCTGGAACGACTGATCAAGTAGTTTTTGTGTATCCAACTGCTCAAGTCGAAACTACCACGAACACCCTCGGAGGCACGATTACGACTAAAGCGGCAGAGGATCTGCCGGTCAACGGTCGAGACTTCACCAAATTCCTGGTCATGGTTCCTGGCGCCACCGGCGATCCCTCCGGTGCCACGGACTCGCCCGGCTCCTTCGGTCTGTTCAGCGCTAACGGGAATCGCGGGCGTTCTAACAACTACTTGCTCGACGGTACCGACATGAATGACGGCTATCGCAACCTACCGGCGATCAACGAAGCCGGTGTGTTTGGTACGCCGGCGACGATCTTGCCGATTGAAGCTATTTCTGAGGCGGCAATCCTTTCAAACTTCGAGTCCGAGTACGGTCGTAACTCCGGGGCCATAGTGAACATCGTGACGAAGTCCGGAACAAACAATTTTCACGGTTCGTTCTTCGAGTTCTTCCGTAATAACAAACTGGACGCGCGCAACTTTTTCAATCCGCAGCCGGACGCGGCAACCGCATTTAGAAACAACCAGTTCGGCGGCGCGCTGGGTGGGCCGATCAAGCGCAACCGTACGTTCTTCTATTTTGCTTACGAAGGTCAACGCGAACGCGTCGGCTTGAGTTCCAGTGCGCGCGTGCCTGATCCGCGTGAAATCGCCGCGCTTGGCGGCGCCGCCAATCCTGTCATCGCCAGACTGCTGGCGCGCAATCCCTGGCCGGCGCCGAATCGATCGCTTCCCTTATTTGATAACACCGGCGCGCCAAACCTCTTTGTCACAACGCGCGCATTGAATGACGTGGACAGCCTAATCGGCAAGATCGATCACTCATTCAATAAGGACAACCAGCTTACGGGCCGTTATTTTTATGGCACCAGCAATCAGTCATTTCCACTGGCGATCCTGGCAGGCAATATTCTCCCGGGGTACAACACGACTACGCCAACGAAAGTCCATCTCGTTTCGATCTCTTATCTAAAGATTATTTCCCCGACCAAGGTCAATGAGCTGCGTTTTGGGTACAACCGTTTCAAGGAAGGTTTCTTTCCCGAGGACAACGGCTTCGATCCGCGCACGATTGGCCTGAACACGGGGATTACCAGTTCGCAGGATTTCGGTTTGCCACTGATTCGTATTCATGACGATCTCGGCATTACGAACATTGGCGCTACGCTATCAGTGCCGCGGGCGCGCACGGACCTTAATTATCAGTTGATCGACAATTTTTCGTGGAAGCGAGACCTTCACGATCTTAAGATCGGCTACGAATTTCGCCGCACGACCGTCAGCCAGTTTTTCGACGCTGGTTATCGCGGTCGTCTGGACTTCGCGACGCTCGCAGATTTTCTCGCCGGCAATTTGAGCGGTGGACGGGCGGCGCGTGGGAACTCGAACCGCAATACGTTTCAGAATTCGCATGCCGGTTTTCTTCAGGACACGTTTCGCTGGAGTCCGCGATTGACGCTGAATCTCGGGTTGCGCTGGGATTACTTCGGTGTGATTGGCGAAAAGAACAATCTGCTGAGCAACTTCAATCGCACGACGGGTCTCATGCAGGTCGGATCGCCGGGACTGCCTCGGCTGTATGAGCGCGACTGGAACAACTTTTCGCCACGCGTCGGTTTCGCGTGGGATGTGAACGGGAAAGGGCGGACGGTGGTGCGCGCAGGATGGGGCTTGTTCTACGATGCGTTCTCGCAGGATTTCTTTGCGGGACAACTGCCGTTCAATACTTTCAATCCTGGGCCAGCCTTTAATCCAGTCGGGCCGTCCCCAATTCTATTCTCGTTTTCCACAGTCAGCACGATTCAGAACGGTGTGCCCATTTTTACGGGCTTTTCCGATTCAGACGTTTTCGCGGCTGATCCGCGTCTGCGCACGCCTTATGTGCAAAACTACAACTTGAATATTCAGCGCGAGCTGTTCAAAAACGGCGTGTTGGAATTCGGTTACGTAGGTTCGCACGGCACAAAGCTTTTTCGCTATCGCGACATCAACCAACCCGTCAATCCGCGCGTGTCGTCGGCGCGGCCTTTTGATAATGGGCCGTTCGCACCTTCGGGAGGAACGTTTTTCTATGTCAACCAACTGGAGACGACGGCCGTTTCAAATTACAACTCCTTGCAGACCAGCTTTACTGTACGCGATCGACGCGGTTTTACTTCTCAGATCAACTACACCTGGTCGCATTCGATTGACAACGCCTCGGACGGGCAGGACTACGTCGCAAACGCAACGCAACCTGATAACAGCTATCGGGCAGATCTCGAAAAGGGAAATTCGAATTTCGATAACCGCCATCGCTTCGTCGCAACGGCGAGTTACGAGATACCAAACTTTGCCAAAGCCCACCCCCGACTGGGCAAGGGATGGCACTTGAATACTGTAGTGACGCTGCGTAGCGGTAATCCGTTTCACTTGACGCTGTTCGATGATTACAACAACACTGGCGAGTTTTTTCCACGGCCCGATATCATTGGCGATCCTTACGCCGGCACGCATGCGCCAGATCGATTCATTAACCTGGCAGCCTTCAAAGTTCCCTGCACACTCGACCCGACCGGAGACGGCAGCGCTGCTTCGTGCATTTCCGGCACTTGGCACTTTGGTTCATTGGGCCGTAACGCGTTGCGGGGGCCGGGATATCGGAATGTTGACTTCTCAATTTTCAAGGACACGCCAATTACCGAAAGCGTAAAGATCCAACTCCGCGCCGAGATCTTCAATATCTTCAATCACCCGAGCTTCTCCAATCCATTGCTGCCTGGCTTTGCGGCGGACATGACCTCAAGCATCGACCCAGTAACGGGCCGTGGCACAGGCTTTCTGCCCATCACAGTCACACCCGACGTTGGCATTGGCAATCCGTTTCTTGGTGGTGGCGGACCGCGGAATATTCAGTTGGCCTTGCGCGTGATCTTCTAAAGGTGGAGAAAGGTGGGTTGAGGGGGTTGTGGGCAAAATCAAGATTCTGCGATTTTGCCTGAGCTAGGCTGCGATAAGATTTCCTCGGCCAGCACTTGCCTTCATCAATCGCAAGGATAAATGAGACGTGATGCCGAGAAGTTCGGAACATTGATTATTGAAAATCGCAGACCTGCTCCGGTTTCGGTTCTTGTGCGCACAGGTGGAGAAGAGCTACGCGTGATAGAAAACCGTCCCGCAAACGTCCCCCGGGCGGTACGTAAATCAGGCACAGCGACGGCCACGCGGTTTATGGCACGGCCGTCGGGGGACTCTTTTTCAGGTCATCGAGATCGTTCTGCGTCTGTTCAGTGAGACGATGGTACTCGCCCTTCAAGCGTTCATCGGTATTTTTCTCAGCCGCCTTTTTTAGCGCCATCAGGTATGCGGTTTTAAGGGCCAACGCTTGCGAGACTTCGATGTCGGGTTTGACGCCGGTTCCTTCCCAGTTCGTCTTAGTGATTGGGTTGACGGCACGCCCCGTCGGCAGAAACATCATGAAATGCTCGTTGAGGCGCACGCCGCCGCCGGGATTCGCGCCGCCGCCGGTGCTTTCCCCGACGATGGTCGCACGCTTCAGGTTCTTGAGGTCGTAAGTGAATTCTTCAGCGCCTGAGAAGGTGTGGCTGCTCGTCAGGACGTACACGTCTTTACCCTCGTATCGTTTGCCGGGCACGCTCGGCTTGGTCCAGAACTCCTCGATGCGATTGCCTTCGCGCCAGTAAAGGTCGTTGAGGTGAATGGGCTCATTGCCGAACAGGTAGGAGCAGACCAGCGCCACCATCGCCGGATCGCCGCCCCCGTTTTGGCGCACGTCAATGATTAACGCGTCAGTGTTGGAAAGGAAGTTCATCGCTGCGGCCACAGTTTCGCTCCCCATTTTCGGATCGAGAAAGCCGCGCAAGTCCAGGTAGCCGATGTTGCCGGGCAGGTGCTCGACCTTCTCAAAACCGTGATTGGCACGTTCGGCAAAACGGCGGAATCTCTCGCGCTGTTCGGCGGTCGGCTCCTGGCGAAGCGACATCTCCGGAACACGCAGGGATGAGTAGCGAACCCCCAGGTGTTTGTCGTGGCTGACCGACTGTAAGTCTGCAGTTAGCTTCTGGGCGAAGGCGGAGGCACTGTTCATCTGCTCGTAAGCCCCCTTCTGCGCCGGCTCGAGCAGTGTCGCCGCCATTCGCTTGGCGACTTCGGGGAAGACGTAAGAGTCGTTCAGATTCTTGATGACCGCCTCGATTACCTGAGTGCGCGTTGCGGCGTCAATCGTCATATCAGGTTGTGCTTCTCTCTCCTGCGCCAGATTAAGAGTGGTACTCATTAACACGATCGCCGAAGCTATCGCTATCAGAGCGAACGTCCGCGGTAAATTTTTCATCTTGTCTCCTCAATTCTAGACTGAGATTGTCGAACTGTTACCTGATGTGAACCCGTGAACTAACCTTTATCTTCATCTTCCGATACCCGTAGCAACCAGCAGAGTATTGCAAAGACAAAGACCGCGAACCCGAGCGGGCGTGGCCAGATCGAAAGGTTCATCTGGCCTTAAGTAGAAAACGCCGCAACGATGAAAACATTAACAAGATTTCTTCTGACCACCTCGAAGACCAAAAGGATTGCGCGAACAGTTGAGTCTTGATTGGACCTTGAACAGGCGCTACTTCAGGTTCGCGATCAATCAAGGGGAAGGGGATGGGGAAGCGGAAGCGGTTTTCTTAACTGCATTGATAAGTGTCTCATCAATTGCCCGCAATCGTTTCTCGAGTGCCGATTCGGTGAGCAGGTCACCCCAACGATAGGTATCGAGGCTGTGTTGCACATGACAAGACGTGCAATTGGGCTGGTCGTCCGCGACAAGGACGCGGCCGCTAAGCGTATCCACGTATCCGTTGTGGCATTTGCCGCAAGTCTGGCGGGGCATTTCGCGATCGAGCTTGCTTCCGAGGAAGGCATGGCAACTGGAACACGAAAGAACGCCGTCCTGAACACCCCGGATGCCGGGGGCGGATTTCACTCGGAAAAGATGGATCTCGTGAAACTGCTTGCTGCGCCATTGCCGTTCGGAATCACCGGCAAGATGCATTGCGGCAATTTCCGGCCTTGATTTCAACGCCTCATCATCAAGCCCGGTCCAGATCCATTTGCCGCCCGACACCGGATAACCGAATGTGCCGCCGTGTGCGGTGCGCACGGATTTGCCTTTATACAGCTCGTGGTTATTGTCGTTGTGGCAAGCAGCGCACGACGCAAAGGCCAGCGCCTTGGAAGAAGCGTCAGTACCGCGATGTTCCGCGTGGCAAGAGATGCAGGTAATGCCGGCCGCTTGGTGTGCTTTCGTCGTTCCGGCATGAAAAGCTGTGGCCTGATGACAGAGGCTGCAATTCTGATCGATCGTGCCTTTCAGCGAGTGGCAGCTTGTGCATGACTCTACCGCGGCTGAGGCAATTGGCTGCGGCAGCAACAATCGCGTTCGCGTGTGCGCACTGGAGAGCTTGCCCGGAGCAAAGAAGGACGGCGCGATAAGTAAGACCACAACGCTCGTCGCGGCGGCAGCGAGCAGGCAGCAGAATAGAAGCGACAGCGGCCATGGTGGAACAAGATCCCTGGTCGGGTGCCAGTTGTATTGGGTCTTCGCGTCGCGTTTCAGATCAGGGGCCAGATAATTTAGACGTACCACCTTCTGCCTGCTCTTCCACATTCGCCGGTTGATCCATTGTTCTAATGGATCACTCTCTTCCGCTTCTGTCCCGGCACGAGACGCAACCTTTCCGGCAACCATCCTGGTGGACGATTTCGGCGTTACCTGATCGGTCTCAGCGTCGGTTCCAGGCGATGTGATGGCCGGATCTTCCGGGTAAGTCACTTTGAGGACGAGCGCTCCGTCGTTTTCGTCCAATGCCAGGCGATAGTCCCCAATGAGGAGAGTGTCGCCGCCAGCCAGCGCGATCTCATCCCTTACTTCGCGACCGTTGAGGCTGATCAGACTTCGCTTGGCTTTGTCAAAAGGCGAAGGGATCAATGGTGAAAAGTAGAAGCGTCCGTGATTCTCTCTGATGCTGGCCAGGACCATTGGCAACGAAGGATCGTTGAGTCGCAAAGCGCATTCGCGGGCCCGGCCCACCAATAACCCCTCAGCACGAATTGTAACCGGGGTAAAAGCGCGGCCTTCCTGGACAATGATGAACGTAGCTAGCGTCGACATTACTTGATTCAGCGAACCGCAAAGAGGGTGACCTGCAGAATGTGCAAGAGCAGCAGCCCGAGCATTAGCGAGGTGGCAATAATATGCGGCGGTAACCAGAGCTTCAATAGGTGGTGCAAATAAATCAAAGCGTCGAGTCGCCGCAGCGTCGCCAGCTTTTCGATACCTTCGATGAATGTCATCTGCTGGTCTTTGGCCAGGAGTTCGGTTGCCGCTCGATACTCTTCGCGAGCGTCAGCCAGCATGGCGCTCAACTCTTCGCGTCGCCAAACCTGTCGCAGCAGATACCTGAACGAAGCAAAGCGCCGTGTTGGGCCGTCGAGCAATCGCCGAAACTCGGCGCTTTGTGTTGCCAGGCCGGCGAGATCTTTGCGCAGTTCACCGCGGCGAGCCTCAAGATCCTCCCGCAGTATTGGATCGCCTTCGATACTTGTGAGCAATCGCGGAGCGACATAGTAAACACTTAGCCCAAATAATCCCGTCAACAAGACCAGGTCGAACGAAACCATCAGCAAGGTAGTCAGTGGGCCGCCCCCATGGCTGGCCCCATGCACCAGGATCGCTAAGCCGGCCACGACGCCCAGATAGACGTGCGCCAGCAGCCAATAACGCAACGGACCGGCGCGGCGTTTGTAGATGCGCCGGCGTGACGAATATGTCATCGCCGCGCCGGAGGCCAGAAGACCGAACACGCCAGAGAGCCAACGCAGCCTTAACGGCAATGCGAATCCATAGTGCCGCCACGTAAGTAATGCGACGGAAAGACTGATCAGTACGGAAAGAATGCCGATGATGTGGCACCAGCGATTGAAAGGATCGCGACGGTGGATGTTGCGCCCTACCGCCATCGTTGGACTCTGGAACACAAGTCCCAGACCAGCCCGCACTTCGTCAAAGTACTCACGCGGATTAACGCGCACAAGGGCACCAGTCGGACAATTCTCCTCGCACGAATACTTAGGCGACTGACCTTTTTCGGGGTTCGGATTGAGCGGTGTATTTACACAGAGGTTGCACTTGGCGGCTATCAGGCTCTCTTCGTTCTTGGTGCTGGTAACGGGCGCCGGCACGATCGGCGGTGTCAGGCCGAGCCAACTGGTCAACTGCAGGGCCCGCCGCGGCTGCACTTCCGGTGTCGGTTTTTCGGGGACCATCGAAATCGCGTTGTAAGGGCAAAGCCGCGCGCATGCGAAACAACCTGTGCAGGTCGCTGCTTCGATATCGATCTGTCCCAGTTCATGTCGAGCAATCGCACCTGTTGGGCAAGCCGTCAAGCACTCCGGATCCTGGCAGTGAATGCAGACTTCCGGCACCAGAATGTGCTGCGTACTTTGCGGGCGAGTCTGCGGCGTTCGGGCAATGTGAATCCCGCGACGTACAAGGCGCGACCGCCCGTCAGGCTGCACTTTCTCGCAGGCGAAGGAGCAGTTGCCGCACCGAATACACAAATCCATATCCATCACCAGGACATTTTCGGCTTCGACAATGCCTGTCGTAATCACGTCTTCGGTGGCCTTCAACGTCTCTCGACTGCCGGCAGCAACCACGCACGTCTTGCCATCATCAAGCGGCGAAAACCGGGCGAAGGCTTTTCGCGCAGCCTCACAGAGATCACGGTTGGCACGCAGCAATGCCAAATCGATTTCCATTACTTCCGTGCGGAGCATGACAGTGGCGTTGTACTCCCACATTGAAGCCGGCGTCGCCAGACTCTCAATCCCCAGGAAGTTTCCCGCGCCGAGAAAGTCAGCCTGGAGACCTTCGCTTCCGACTGCGGCCCAACCAGTCCCCGCATCAGTTTCATAAGAGCTGTCACTGCTGCGTCGCACCCAGCCGTTCTTAATCAGGTACACTTTGTCAATCGACTGGCCCAATCGGAACAGCAGATGCGAGCGGCCGAATACTTTGAATGCACTGATCGTCTGGAGCTGATCCAATTGCTGCGTGGAGAACGCGCCAGGTGTGGATTGGCGAATCTGTTCGATCGCTGTATCCAGCCCGCGCAACTCGTAAATGTGGGCTAGTTCGTCAATAAATTGTTGCGCCTTCTTAGCCTCGCGGAAGGCCGGACGCACGATTTCCAGCACCAGGGACTCTTGCGCTGTTGAGTTCCGCGGCGCGACGGCAAATACGGAAGCTGTCCGCGGCACGCCCGCGAACAGGGACATCTCGCCAAAGCTCTCACCCGGGAAAATTTCGTTCACCTTATTCTGTTTGCCGTCGGTGTCGGTCATGTAGACGTCGAGCGCGCCGTCAACCAGAATCAGAAAACTGTTGCCTCCCCAATCGTATTCTTCCAGAACTCTTTCATTCGGATTGTAAGCTTTCAGGTGGACGAGCGGACCGGAAGACTTGCCTCCCTGGTCCACAAAACCCTTCAGCCATTCTTCGCGTATCTTTTGAGACACACTGGCGAACATCTCGACCTTATTCATGGCCGCGAGAATTTGTTCGTTATCGGTAATGAACCGGGGCATAGCAAAATGAGTTGAGGACTTCGGTTGAGATTGCTGTCCAGGAGTTGTCCAACTCGCGGACCAAAAGAGCGGTGGGTTTATAGCACCATTCAGAGCAGATGAGAAGAAGCTTCTGCTAATTTGTGGCGTCAAGTAACTGATAAGTGTGCTAGATTACGCGACGCTTGGCGCAGCCCCGACAAACGGATTCAAAAAGCGCAATCCTGAATAACCTCTCTGGAAGTTGGCCAGGCCACACCGGCGCCGTGTTCACCGCGGAATTGCTGAGAACATCTGAACTGCAGAATAGGAGCAAACCTCATGGCCAGCAGAACTGTCGGTCGCGAAATCGTTGATCGAATCCTTGAACTATTACGTGAATGGGGTTGGGACACTGCCATCAATAAGCTGAAGGCCGAGATCGACGCTGCCGAAAGCGAAGATGATCGCGCGGCCTTGCAGCTTTTCGTCGGTTGGATGCTGGGCGAACGCGGGTTCCACGCGGAAGCTCTAAAGCAGATGCGCGCGGTCAAGCATTTGCCGCGCCTGGAAGCGTGGGGTTTGGTTGGCCAGGCCTTTGTGATGTTGCGCCAAAGTGACTTCAAGAGCACGCACAAACTGCTGGATCAGGCCTCAAAGCACGACCCGGCACGCGATCCGATCTTGCAGGCCTCCATCGCCCATTGTCGCGGTTCTGCCTACTATCACGAAGGCCAACAAGAGCAAGCCCTCGAGCAATTGCGCGCGGCCCTTGCCGGCCTTGGTCGGAATCACTTCTGCACCGGTCGGGTACTTGACTCGATCGGCATGGTGTACAGCTCGAAAGATCATTTCCATGCGGCGCGCGAGCTGTATTCGCTGGCGTTGAAATACAAAACTCGCCACGGCGATGACGCTGGTTGTGCGGTAACTGAGGGTCAGTTGGGCCGTCTCTACATGGATTGGGAGCAGCTACGCCAGGCAGAGAGTCACTTTCGCCGAGACATGGATTTGTCGCGCGCAATGGGCGATCTTCGTGGCGAGGCACTGCTCAACAACGCGCTCGCTCAGATCTCGATAGCGAAGAAAGAGTGGGACAAAGCGATCCATGAACTGGAACTCTCCCTGGAGCTATGTAAGGGTCGGGACTGGTCGGTCGTCGAAGGATTCTCCCGCAAGGATTTGGCGCTCGCGTTGGTGGGCAAGGGCAAACACCGGGAAGCAGCGCAGCAAATCAAAAAAGCTCGCAGCTTGTTCGAACGAGAGAAGTTCGAGGATGGTCTGGCGCACCTGAATCGAGTTCAGGGAATACTGCTAAGAGCCCAAGGAAAGTTTTCCGCTTCCGAAAAGTGTTTACAGGATGCACTGCGTTACTTTGAGCAGAAGGAAGAACTTGGCGAAGCGGCCCGAACTGAATTTGAGATCGCGCGAACGTTACGCGCGCGCAACCCGGAGCTTGCAGTCAGTGCGTTAATCGAAGCTCTGAATCGTGCCGAGAAGTGCCGCCGCGACTCTTTGGTGGGCGAGATTCAGAAGGAACTGAAACAAGCCGACGAGCTGGAGTATTATCGCCGTATCTACCAGCGCGCGCGAGGCCGTAACGTTATCGAGGGAACTGAATCACTCTTCTCCGGTGACGCTGAAACGGTGACGGTCATGTTTCTGGATGTCCAGGGCTCGAGCGAGTATGCCCGAGACTTGCAGGCGGAAGATGTCATGATCACGATGAACCAAATGACGGCGGAATTTGTGGGCATCCTGAACCGGCACGAAGTCTCAGTGTGCAGCTACCGCGGTGACGGCTTTATGGCTTTGGTGCGTGAGCGCGATCACCCCCAGCGAGCCGTAATGGCAGCGCTTGAGATGGTGCGGGCGATGAGGACATTCAACGCGCCTCGAGAGCTGATCAGGGAATACGAGGATCCGCAGGCGGCTGCCGAGATGAAACCATTGAACGTTCGCATCGGTATAGCGACCGGCGAAGTCTTTCTGGGTAACGTTGGCACCTACGCGAAAATGGATTTTACTGCGCTAGGCTCGACTTCGAACCTGGGGGCGCGTCTGGAAGCTGAAGCCAGACCTTTGGTGCCATGCATCAGCCAGGCTACTTACGACCGCGTCAAGGACGACTTTTTGTTTCTGGCAAAGCGGCCACGATTGGTCAAGCCAAAAGGGTTTGAGGATCGCGTGGTACGGGCCTGGGACGTTGCCGGCGTAAAGTAACGCAAGTTAGTTTGCAGTGCCGCAGTCGCTGACAAATTCTTCGCTTGGGTAACGGCAGTTGCGACGCTGCCGCAAACTAACAGTTTGCTTACAGCATTTCAGGAGCAAAGATGAAAAGAGTTGCCGAGAACTCGTTCCTGCTTTTCGTCTATCCTTTTGTGTTTGACCCTGCCACCTTTGTTGAGCGGTCCGCAGCCATCTCTGCCGCCGAGTGGCAAGCGGGTTCACACAGGATTCCGGTGTGGAAGCCGGATAGGTTTCCCCGCGGCGACATGCTGGCGTATGTCGCCGGCTATCTGAATCCTGCCAGCGGCGAATCGCCAACAGCGCACCTCTGGAGGATGAACTGGGGGCTGCGCCGTTCCTTTGGCTTATCAAACGAAGCGGATTGGGCGCTGGGGATCAAGCGGAAAGGCGCGCAGGAAGAATTCCCCTTTTGTTTTGGCGAGATTCTGAAGGTCGGCGAGAAGGAGAACGATAACTCCTTTGCCTTTCGCCTGGCGTTGTTCCACGGAGGCGTTGGCTTCCTTACCTGCCAGGTCACCCCAAGGTCGGATCAGGTGGAAGACTGGTTGGACTTCACCCACTATTTTCGGTTCGCTAACCGTCCGAACAAGGTCTGGTTACAAGGCCGTGCTGGTCAACGCCTGGCCGCGACCGGCAGCGGGGCAGCATTTTTCCCGGACAGTGCAGGTGGAACGCAAAGCCATTCCGATGGTAAGGGTACGCTCAACGATCTGCTCGTCGCCTTGCTCGCGACGGGCGATGCTTCGCGCGCTCGCGCAGAGGCCGCCGGCCAGGTTGGTCACGAATGGTGGACCGAGGTTTTTGTACCCGAACAAGTGATACCGTTTGCCAGCTTTTTCGTCGAAGGAGTTTTGGCAAACGAGGAAATGGAACTGGCTTACAAGCTGCGAAGCTTTTTCCATCGCTATCAGGGTGATGATCCGGCGCCTGAGGATTTGAGTCGTGACCAACCTGGTCTGCTACCGTACGCCAACCGGCAGTGGTTCATTTTCTCTGTCGAGGGAGGCGCCTTCCTGGCTTGTGACGCGCCGAAGAGGGAGTTCTTCCAAGCCACGCTGCCGGCACACATCCGCAGCCATTACTTTCTCGTGTTCATGCTTACTCTGCAGCAGCGGTTCGTCCTGATGAGCCTGTCACAGAAGGTTGCCGACAAGTGGCTGATTGAGGGGAAGTCGCCGGCAGAGCTGACTGAAGGGCGCTTCAAGGCCTTCGCGCAGATCAGGGATCGCTTCCTGGAGTTCACCGCGCGCGGCTATTTCACACAAGTGATGCAGCGCGAACACCATCAGCGCTTTTATAGAAAATGGCAGGAGGTGTTTCAGATTCGCGACCTGTACGAAGAAGTACGCGATGAAGTGCGAGAAATGTACCAATACCTGCAGTCACAACGCACCGAAGCAGAAGAGAAACGAGCCCGCCGCTTCGGAATTTGGATTTCAACAGTTGCGTTGCTGGTGGTAATTCCCACTATCGTGTTCGGCTTCCTGGGTATCAACATCCGAAACTTTACCAGCGCCGCCGACACCGGCTTGACTGTACGTCAGGCGCTGCTATGGAGCGCAGTCGGCACCGTGGGATTGGTACTCCTGGCTTGGGGTGTGCGCGAAATCGTCAGGAAAAGGATCAACCGCACCTCGGAATAGAACGCGGGCTGTTTGCTCCTCCGCTTCTGGAACCTTTTCAACCCTCGCTTTCGCTCCCGTACCTTGCGGCGCAACTACGCACCAACGGATTGTCTCCGGTCTGCCACAATTTGAGCAGCCTGTTTTATGTATGGCTGTTTCGCCGAGTTCGACTCGAATCAATGGCGCAATACAGTTTATTGAGCGACGCGATCGCGGTTTTGCGCGATCCGCTGCGCTTTGTTGCTCCTGATGAGTACCACCACGCGCTGCAGGCACTTGAAGAGTTCGTGATTGGGGTTGCCGAACAAGATGGGTTGCCGTACACACTCTACCCCGAATCGAAACCATCTGCTGTTGTGGCGAGCGCCGATTATCGAGCGTTGGTCGGGGCCATGAAGGGCACTCTCTTGGAACGTTTCTTACAGGACTACATTGGTTTTACGCTCCGTCTTGAAGAATATGACGTGATCGCATTTTCCGCGACGAACGCCTTTCAGTTAGCGTCCTCGCTGTTCATAAGCCAGGCCTTAAAAAGAGCTGGCGTTCGGGCGCACTTAATTTGGGGGGCCATGCAGTCACGCTTGTTGGTTCAAACCTGGTAGCAGACGAGCAGCTATCGGGAAGCATCGATTCAATAGTGCTGCAGGGCGGCGCCGATGTCTTTTCCCGAGTTTGCAGTGACCTGATTGGGCAGCGTGCGCGACATGTGTATTCAGGCACCGACATTCAGATTGGCTTCGACGACAAGGGCTTTCCCACCGACAAGCCATACGAACTCGTCCTGCAGCGCGATATTGAGGATCTGTATCTATCGCCAAGCCAGGTTTTCTCTATCTATTCAGCCCTTGGTTGTAGTTTTGGCGCCTGCACTTTCTGCGGCAGCAACCGCGAGAACGCTGACTATGTTCCCCGGCAAATCGCGGTGATGCTTGACGAGATGCAGTCCCTCAAGGAACGTTACGGAATCGCTTGCTTTAATATCTGCGATAACAATTTCGATCCGGACCGCGCTCAATATTTCTGTGACGAACTGGAGCGCCGCCAGGAATCTGTTTTCTGGCAGTGCACTTCGCGAGTCTATGACACGCTCGACCCAACCGTGTTGCGGCGAATGCGGAAGAACGGTTGCGTGCTCATGAACGTTGGTTTGGAGTCTGCAAGCGATCGCATTCTACGCATGATGCGCAAGGGCTACACCGTAGCTCACGCCGAGCAGTTGATGCTGAACATGGAAGCGGCCGGCATGCGAGTGCACACCTACGTCATTTGCGGGTTTCCTTCGGAGACAGAGGTCGAGAGTAAAAAGACCCTTGACTTCCTTAAGCGCCACTTGAAGCGTTGCCATAGCGTTTACTTCCAGGATTATGTAGCGCAACTTGCCACGAAGGTTTTCGCCGCGCATCACTCGATCTGTTTGCACGAAGGGCCACATGCCGCCTGAGATCGAAATGTATTACCGCTGTCTCACCCTGCTTCAGCCGATCATTCCCTACCGATACGCTCAGTGGTTCGTAGAGGACCCTGATTACCACGACTATCGAGTAGTCGCTTCTACCCTTCCCGAGGGTGAAGAGGGTTACAACGTGGCGCATCGCACGGGTGTCATCGGCTAGGTTTTCGCACGAAGACATCGATTTTGGTGTTCGATGCGCGGAGCCACCCCCTATATGATCCGTTTGACACTGAGATTGACTGGGACTGTGTTTTCCGGTTTTCGTCGATGGCCATTTCACAGCGGTCGTCAACTTGGAAGGGAACGGTGCGCCAGGAATTGGAGCCGAAGTGTGGGATTGCCTATGTCAGATCATTGAGAAAACGACTCAATTTAAGGCTCCGTCATTACCGCCAGAAACTCGCGGTTCGTGCCTCATTGACACACGTCGCATTGTTATTAACGCAAGCGGTGCTGAAGACCAATGGTCTGACATTGTCGAAATGGCCAGGGCGATTGCGCGTGGCGGCGAAACCACATTGTTGGTGGGACACTATCCGGATCTCCTTCAAGGGCGCGGGCCGACCATGGCAGAGGCAAGTCAACAGGGTCTCGGTGTTAGCTATTGCTTTTTTGGAATTGAGCAGCGCCTTGATCT
>Ga0179594_10000117_pt1 | contig 25692 bp, 21 predicted proteins | sample CZOMad1_1_08_16f_FD_148625 | JGI IMG/M metagenome (GOLD analysis project Ga0179594, IMG submission 148625) | Vadose zone soil fungal communities from Angelo Coast Range Reserve, California, USA - CZOMad1_1_08_16fungal (Illumina Assembly) | ecosystem: Environmental > Terrestrial > Soil > Vadose...
CGTCGGATGGACGTTGACGACCGAACACATGCGCGCCGGCCCTGGGCTTACTGGCCATTTTCTTACCTCCATTGATGAGCTGAATTTCCGAGCGTTAGCGTTTGCTATCCGGCCTGCCGGCCTGCCTGGTTCTCAACGTGCAAGCCGGTTCTCATTGGCCAGGTCGGGACCGGGTCGCTGCTCGCAACCTCCAGCCTCGCCGCCGGGAACGGTTCATCTAAGTATGCGTTGGGTGAGCGAAACGTTTCGGCTCGTGAGGAGGAATGCTCGTGTCGGACTCTGAACTAAAAGCGTCACTTCGGCTGGATGCGCAGCACAAAGTTGCAGATGCCGATCTTTTGATCGGGTGCGATTTCGATGTTCTCGCCGCGGGGAACTTCCTGGCCGTTAATCAGCGTGGGGTTTCGGCCCTTGGCCACCAGCCAATAGCGTCCGCCGACATCGCGCGTCAAAGTAGCGTGTACTCGGCTTACTTCCGGATCGCCTTTGATCGGCAGATCGACGGTGATCGTACGGGAGCCACGGCCGATGGTGATTTCATTTTTGATAACGGGTATGACTGCTTCGCGCATGCCGTTCTGCCATACCTCGATTTGATAGAGCACTGTCTGCCGCGCGCGGACCACTGTCTGCTCGCCTTCGGTTGCTTCACTGACTGTGTCGTTGGGGTTGTTGGGGTCGTTGGGGTCGTTCGGCAAAGCCCCCGTGGGCGTGCCCGGCTGCGACAAACCCATCGTCTGATCGACGCGAGGAGTGACCGTCGTGTGGCCGCTTTCAGTTTCATCCCAAACGGCCTGAACGCGAAACTCGCCTTTGTTCAGGGTGCCGTCGACGCGTAACTCGACGGCAAACGACTTGGCCGCCAGTTGTGTCTGGCCGCTAAGTTCGTGTGCTCTCTCTGAAAGCACGTGAAAGAGGCCCTGTTCCAGACCTCGTCGTTTGTCTCCTTGCCAGTCCTTATCGTCATCGTTGCTGAGATAGACGATGTACTCGCGCGGGATGTAGGTTGGGCCACCAGGCGGCGTAAACATCTCCTGCTGCATGACCGCTTCGACTTCGCGCGCGATCTTGACCAGGAACTCTTCCCACACGCGGCGCGGGCGCGCGCTTTCGTCCGCCGCTTCCAGCAGATCTTCACCCGACTCGCCATCGATCCACCTGCGAATTGAATCCAACAATCCCAAATTAGTACTCCTTCAAAAGAGTCCGACAAACTTCAGTTTGTCGCCGATGTGCGTACTATAGACTTCAGTCGGTGACCAACTGGTAGACAAGCAACCGATTTGTAGACAATTACAGACTGAAGTCTGTGCTACTCGACAAACTGAAGTTTGTCGGACATCAATCGAACTTCAGATACTTCTTGTTCACCCAGCCGCGATCTGCGGTAAAGGGATCAGTCTTTGGTCTACTGTGTTGCAGTACCTGCACTTCGTACCAATTGTTGTTTACCGTCAGGACTCGCACCCGCGAGCCGTTTTCCGCGACGCCGATCGGATCCTTATCAACGCTTGGGTCCGGTCGCAGATTCAAATCGGTGGTGGTTACTCCTTCGCTGCCAACCACGAAGGTATTTGCCATACTCGGTATGCTTACCAGGGGATTCCAGTGGGAGGTCACATATCGATGTGTCGCCAACAGCATCCCGGAGAAAGCGAGCACGAGAATGCCCGCGACCAAAGCCCTGCGAGCTTTACTTGGAAGCGGCCGCCGTTTCTCGGGCGCTCGTGCCTTGTCGTTAATTGATCGAACGATGGGGCGCGCGGGCTGAGCCGGGAACGGTGAAAGGTTCTGATTGGCAAATTCCGCATTGCTCGCGCTGCCTGCTTGAGTAAGCAAACCAGGCCGCACGGCCACGACTATTCTGGGCCGCTGTTCAAAGGCGAAGCCCCCGTCATCGGGTTCAAACTGCGATTGCTGATCGGGTTGGGGCTGAAGCACTTCAAACTGCGGTCGAGGCGGCGCCTGCGTCATCTCTTCGGGTTCGATGTGCAGTTCGGCACTGATACGGGGCGCGGCTGTTGCGGCGATTGAGTCAGGCAGTTCGCGGGTTTGTGGCAGGGCAGCGTCCGCCAGCTCTTCCCAAAACTCGGAAACCCTCTGATACCGAACTTCCGCACGATTTTGAGTGGCGCGTTCGAGCACACGGGCGACGGGTTGAGACCAGTAACGATCGCTTAACGATTGCGGCAGCTCAGTAATTGCATATTGCGCGAAGCGTCGCGGTGCTTCACCGGCGAGCAAAGTATAGGTGGTCTTGGCGAGTGAATAGATGTCCGCGGCAGGCGTCAAATGTTGCCGGCCAACCGGCAAGGCTGACGTGTCCAAGCGCGACGTTTGTACCAGAGGGTTGTGTTCCGGCGCCGAGTAGATGTTTGTGCCGACCCGCGTTATCGCGCCTTCCGAAGCTTCAAACCTGGCAACGCCAAAGTCTGCTATCTTCACGGTCTGCTTGTCAGCGCTGAGCAGCAGGTTTTGCGGTTTGATGTCGCGATGGATCACTCCGCACTGGTGGGCGTGGGCCAGGCCAGAGGAGACCTGCTCGAGATAAAAAAGCGCGCGATCAATCGGCAACGGCTTGTTTCGCGAGAGTGCGGCCATATCGCCGCCGGACAAATACTCGAGCACGAGATAGTGGAAGGTGGTGCCGTTGAGATCGAGCGCGGTGCCGTGACCGAGGCGATTGATCACGTTTGGGTGACGAACTCGATCCAGAGCCACGGCTTCGTTTTGAAAATTGGCGACCAGCGTGCGTTCCAGCTCGGGGTCGGGCTCGTCCTGCAGCAGCAGATTCAGAGCCTTGATCACGACCGTTTGCGGCGCGCCTTCGACAGCAGCCCGGTCGCGAGCTTTGTAAATCTCCGCGTAGCTGCCACGCCCCAGACACTCAAGAATGTCGTAGCGGCCATCGAGTCTGCACTGTTGAAGCCTAAGTTCCGGCATCTATCGTTTCAGTTTGCATGACCCAGATCCCTGTTTTCTCGTTCAGGAATTGATGAATCCAAGGGCAATGAAATAAAGTCCAAGATCATATAGCCCGAGCGTGTCTAAACTGTTCACCTCGGTCTTGGCCGCCAAAATATTTTCGCTGAGTCCGATCGACAGATCGGACATCAACCACAAAGAACTTCCCAAAAAGATGGGGACAGTGGTCTCCGAGGCAATGATATTCGATACAACAAGAAAGCCGAAATAGACTGGCTCTAGTATTCGATTTGCCCCCGTGAGTTGCGGCACCACCCAGCGCAGGATGAAAATTGCGATCACTAAGTTGGTCAAAGCAAGAGGCATTAAAGGATGCGCTTGAGTTGCTCTGCCCCAGTATTCAATTGAAAGGCAAACCAGCGCCGCGGCAAAAGATGCGGCTCCAATCTTAAACGCCCACGGAGCTTTCTCGGAGGGAATGTCTAAGAAAATATCTCCGCTGGCACACAGCAAGAGAGCTAGCGTAAGCAGCAGCGGCGCCTGCAGGTACCAGGTGAGCCCGGCCAAAAACAATGCCGGAGCGGCTTTGAGAAGATGTCGCAAGACACCCGGTACGGATTTCGCAAATGATTCTTTACCAACCTGAGTGACGAGAGCGATGAGCGCTAAAATGAAGAAGAGTACTGTCCATTCGGCAGAGTTTTTGATGAGGAAATTGAAGGTCATCGTAGTTGCTCCTTGGTCGCGTGCTCTTGTTGTGGTTGGATTCGCGATGGAGTGACTTTCCTTCAGGCCTATTCAAAGGCCGCAGCGTCACACCATCGACACATTATTCCCCCCCTCGAAATTTAATGTCAGAATCAATTTACTTTGCATCCGCCGGCTTAGTTTGAATCTCATGTAAGCGGTCCACTGCGGATTGTCGTTCCGTATTTGATTCGATTGTCGCGGCCGCTAAAGCCACGGTCGCCTCTTTCTTGATGGTCAAAGCCTCAGGCGCCGTAGCCAGTTGAATCGCGCGTTGGAAGGCCTTCGTGGCTGTCGCGTTGTCGCCGGAGAGCAGTAGAGCGCGGCCGTACAAGTACAAGAATTCGGGTTCCGTGGATTCGACGGCACTACTGACCTTCAAGCGAACCAGCTCCCTTGGCACTGCTGTTTTCAGCCATTCCCCGGGCGCGCGATCAACCTCACGCCTTGCCTTTTCAAATCGCAGAATAGGATCCTCAATGGCCGGAGAGGGCTGCGGCTGCTGCGGGGTTTCGGCAAGGCGCAAGGTGCGACTCACACTGGCTGGCAATCGGTCGTGGAAACGGGCACCGGCATAGAATGCGCCGCCTGCGCCCAGCAAAAACAAGAGAAAGACAAAGAAACGTCCAGCAGATCCGGAAGAGCGTTTCTCGTGTAAATTAATGGGCGTGGCCGCCATCGCTGGACCACTCGGCGATTCGCTCGGGGGCGGGAACGCGATACGCGAAGCCGGCACCAGGGCGTCTTCAGTCAGGTCGAGATTTCCCGAGAACGACTTGCCGGCGTTCTGCGCGGCCTCTTCAATAGCAGGCGTATTTTCCAACGTCGGCTCGTCAAAGGCATTGGTGGAAAAGTCTGCGGGCTCGCCGACGCGAACGAGCACGGCCGTCAGATTATCTTCTGCGCCGCGCTCGAAGCATCTTCGTTTCAGTTCCGCGCAGGCTGCGGACAGATCGCTTTCGCGTGCCAGTATTCCGCGGATTTCGTTGTCGGGGATGTGGCGCGTAATGCCGTCGCTGCAAAGCAGAAAACAGGTGCCCTCCTCGACCTCGATTGTTTTCAGATCCACCTCCGCAGTTTCTTCGGCTCCCAGCGCGCGGCTGATCACGTTCTTGCTTGGATGGTGCGCCGCCTGTTCGGGCGTCATGCGGCCGGCGCGAACTTCCTCTTCCACGATTGAGTGATCGTCGGTCTCGCGCACCAGGACGCCAGTGGGAGCCAGGCGATAAAGCCGCGAGTCGCCGACGTGGCCGATAGTGGCAATCTTTCCTTTCAGATGCAGCGCCACGATTGTCGTCGCCATCATCTGCAGCTTGGCATGCTCGTGAGACATGCGATTGATCGATGCATTTGCTCGCTGGATCGCCAGCTCCATCAGATCTTCGATGTCCGCGCCGTCAAGCTGATGACGAAAAGCCTCGTCGAGCACTTCCACGGCAGTCTGCGAAGCGACCTCGCCGGCCTCAGAGCCGCCGACGCCGTCGGCGACGGCAAAGATGCAGCGGTCGTTGTCCACGAGCATCGCATCCTCGTTCAATGGACGCCTCTCGTTCAGGCCGCGGTCGGTTATTGACGAAGAGTGAATCTTCAGTTCGTTCTGGAGCTGGCTCATTTAACCGCCTCCATCACCGTCGCTGTGCGGCGCGGCTTGGAAAGCATCTTGTCGCGCGCATTCCGGTGGGAAAAGGCCATCAGCATTCCCAACATCGTAAAACTGGTGATTAAGCTGAAGCCGCCGTGGCTCACGAAAGGCAAAGTGATGCCGGTCATCGGCAGGGCGCGAGTGATCCCTCCCATGTTGACGATCGCCTGGAAACCAAAAAAGGCGGTCAGACCGGCCGAGCATAACTTGGTAAACATATCACGCGCGTCCAGCGAAGTGCGAACGCCCGCGGTGATGAATACCAGGATCGTCATGATCACCGCGGCGCCACCCAGCAGGCCCGTCTCTTCGGCGAGCGCGGCGTAAACATAATCTGAATCCGCAATCGGCACCAGCTCCGGGTACCCGAGTCCCAATCCGCGCCCGGTGGTCCTGCCCGAAGCCATCCCAAACGCCGCCTGAGCCGGTTGAAAGGCCAGCTTATCGAACCAGACATCGACGTTCACAGTCCTCTGGAGGGCCGGGCTTTGCTCTGCCAAATCTTTCAACTTCGGAGCCTTTGACTTGTTCGCATCCTTTTCCAGCGCATCCTTGTTGAGCGCGTCCTGATAGTCCTTTTTCCACCATGGCACTTCGGGCGAAGGAGGATCAAAGCCGTCAAGCCAAAGATGAAAGCGCTGTTGAATACGAGCAGGAAGCACGGCCGAGATGGGACGCGCCACCGTCGGCAGCAACGGCACCTTGTCCTGAACATCGCGGGGCAGAGCGCCCACCACCAGGATTGCAATCACGGCGATCACTGAGCCGACAAACAGCAGCAACTGCGGCCAGCGTCGCACGGCCACAAGATAAAGAGTGACATAACCGCCGGTGAAGATCAGCATCTGGCCAAAATCCTTGAGCGCAAAGAAGGGGATGAAAGGCATCATCGCCATCACCACCAGGGGCACAATGTCGCGCGCGCGAGGAATGCCCCAATACGTTTCCGCGAGGTCTTTGTAGCGCGCCGTCAGGATGCCTGCAAAGCCGACCAAAAAAGGAATCTTTGACGGTTCCCAGGGAGTCATATTCCCCAGTGCTTTGCCGGCGCTCGAGGTAAGGACCGCAACGGCCAGCGGCACCAGCGTCGCCAGGACTATCAGAAAACTGTTGCGCTGCAACCACAAGAGAAAATTCTCGTTGACGCAAAACGAGTAAGCCAGCGCAAAAGCGATGAAGGAGAAAATCGGTACCCAGGTGTAGCTGGCCGTCAGCGCGTTCCAGAGCGTGTAGGTCGATGACTTACGAGGCAGGCTGTCGATTTCTACCGGTTGGGCGGGTGTTGCCGGCAGACCCATCATCTGTTTCTTTGCCGGATCGTAATTCTCCAGAATATAGCGCGTGCGCAGGGCGCCGGTCTTCAGCTCACGTGCGTCGGCGCGATTTTTCGAGTTGTACTCGGGATCGCTGTAGAGCCGGTACTGAATCAGCATGCCCATCGAAAACAGGAGAATTGCTGCCGTATACAGAACCCAGTTGCCGGAGAACCGCATAACGCGAGAAAGCCAGAGCACCAGCGCAATGACGGGAACAAACATGAAGAGATCACGAACGGCTCCGATCAACGAGGTCTCATAACCACGCAACAACCCGGCGCGATGAATGGCCCAGTAGCCTGTGATCTGGAGGATCACCACCAGGATTAGGAGTAGTAAATGTGAAGACGCCCGGTTTTTCATGAATAAGTAGTCAGCAATCAGTAATCAGCATTCAGTATTGACTAATCAGCACTCCGTAATTGGTGATCGTCTGTCATCGTGTTCGGCAATCGATGGTTCTTCATTCGTCGCGCCTTTGCCGCCTGATGTGCGGTGGTGGCTATGCCCCACCGTCGACGGGTACCCTTCAACCTCGGGGCTACGCCCCAGTGGCGGGCGTAGCCCGGGTAAACCTGAGGGCCATTTCCGGAAGGTCATAGACCTTCCGCTCATCAGGCGGCAAAGCCGCACACGATCTGTTCTAATCTGCATTGGTACTCCTCGGTTGCCAGGGTCGCCACCTCGATACTCCCAGCCTTGTCGATCTGCCTACCTCGTTCCCGCCGGTCGTCGCGTAGGCGGACGAGGAGCTTGGTTCGTTGGCCTTGGCGCACCGGCGCCGCCGCCGCCAAAATACCCGAGCTCTTTGGCCTTCAACACGAGCGCGGCGGCGATTGGAGCCGCTGACTTTGAGCCATAGCCGCCACCTTCAACAATCACCGCTATGGCAACTTGCGGTCGCTCGAGCGGTGCGATGCACAGAAACCACGCGTCAATGCGCGGGTGCTCGTTGTCCAGGATCGTCTCTTCATATTCCCGGATGATGTTTCCCTTGTTGTCTTTCTCGACGCGGTGCCGGGTCTTCACTTGTCCCGTCTTCGGATCGTAAACCGGGACAACCTTCTGCGCGGTGCCGGTCTTGCCACCGGTATTGATGCCCGCGGCTTTCACCGGGCCAAAGACTCCGCGTGCGGTCCCACTGGATCCGCCGGTCACCAGCCCCATAATCTCGCGCTCTCTTTGCGCGGTTCGCGCGGGGATCACCTGCTTGAACATTTCCGGCGGACGGTCGAATTCTATCTTCGGCTTCATCAATTTGCCTTCCATGTTTGCGATAGCCGACGCCGCCAACGCCATCTGCAGCGGTGTCATCTGTCCGGCATAACCCTGGCCATAGCCCATCAGAGCGAGGTCATAACGCGTTACCTGCTTTCCGGTAACGATCGTTGCTTCGCGCGGCGCCATCGCTTTCTTGACGGCATCGTTGCTGGCGTTCCACAGTTGCGGCTCCTTCCGTCCGCGCAATGCTTCAGCGGGAGTATCGTAGGTGCCGATGCCGAGTAACTGCGCTGCCTGTTTCAGCCGCTCGGCGCCGAGCTCGACGCCCATCTGCGCGAAGTACTGGTTGCATGAAACCTCGAACGCCTTGTCTATCCCGATTGTGCCGTGCACCTCGCCAGCCCCGCCGTCGTCGAAGATCGGATTTGCACCCTGCGCTGCGATGTAGCCTCCACCGCTGCAGGTGAATTCCTTGTCCTGTAGGCCGGCAATGAACGCCGCCGTCATCGTGACTGTCTTAAAGGTCGAACCCGGTATGTAGTAAGCGCCGAGCGCGCGGCTGACCAGCGGTTTATCGCGTTCGTTGGCCTCGAGTTTGATCCAGCTCGCTTCGTCATCGACTTCCTTCAGGCTGTAAGAAGGCTCGCTGTAGAGGGCCAGTAGCTCCCCCGTCTGCGGGTTAAGAACTACCACTGCCCCGTGCTTACCCTTGAGTTGATCGACGGCCGCTTGTTGCAGGTCGCGATCAATCGTCAGGCGCACGTCGTCATTGGATTTCTGCTCAACGCTTTCGCCCCTGACCACTTGCAGCGCTTCGGGCAGAGCTCCGTTCTGAACGCCGAACAAGGCCCGCTCTAATCCAGGATCGCCTCGATCAGAACCGAAAATGTGGGCCATTGCTTTGTCCAATGGATACTGCCGCACGATGTTGCCATCGGCCTCGCGACGATAGAAGGCCAGCGCGCGATCCAGTTTCCCGGTGCGATCAAAGATCCAGCCGCGCAATGAAGACTCGGCCACGCGCCGGTTGCGCAGGTCTTTATAACTCAGTTCCTGAAACTTCTCGTTGCTGGTGGCCGCGTACTTCGCCCAGTAGACATGAAAGCTGAAGACTCCAATGGCGAGCACCACAAACAGCCAGCGGAGTCCGCGTAAGCCGCGGTTCGTAGTCGTTGAACCAAGCCTCCGCTTCACACCTTTGGGCAGGTCGTCGGGAATCACTGGAGAGCCGGGTGAACCGCGGAGCCAGGTGCGAATGAGCGAAGAAAGCAACAGAAGGATAATGAGAAAGAAACCGCCGACGTAGATCAGCGTGAGGAGCGCGGGCATTTGCTCAGGGACGTTGGGAGCAACCGGCGTCGGCGTTGGTGATTGCAGGAGCAGCAAGAGTGACATCACGCCTCCGCTCTTCGAAATCGCACCTCGACGTCACCGAAGCCAACTACGTCGCCCTCTTCGATTGGGCGCGACTCGCCGTAACTAATCCGCCGCCCATTAATGAAGGTGCCGTTTGTGGATCCAGTATCGGCCACTAACAAAGTGCCTTGCTGGTTCATCACCAGGGCCGAGTGAATTTTAGACACGCTGCCGTCATTCAGCGCCAGCTCGTTGTCAGAAGCGCGGCCCACATTCAGGCGCTTACCGCCGGGTTTGAAAACCAGAGGCACCTCTCTGGTTCCGGCGCGCAGAGTCACGCGCGCGATTAGCGTCACGTCAGGCACGGTCGTCGCCGCCGGAATGCTTACGCCGGACTGAGCCGCACGGCGGGCTTCGTCTTGTTGCCGCAGCTCTTCTTCAAATTCACCAAAACTCGGATCGACGGAAATACCAGTCGTGAATATATCAACCTCGGCCTCAACCCGAACGGGGGCCAGCGTGCGATAGCGATGGTCGTTGATGTGATCGATGGCGGCGGCGAGAAGCTCGTGCTCGAGGTCCTTAAGAATCTCGGCCGGAGCTTCCGAATGCGTGCCCCATTCGAGTTTGAGCTTCATCAGGTGAGGAGCCACGCGGCCGCGGGGACCTTCGTTACGGATGCGCTCGTCGATTAGCCGCTTCATCCGCTCGACAAGCTTCGAGGTTGTCAGGCCGCTCTTGGGTTCGACGGTGCGACCGAATTTGCGGTCGACGACATCACCCATGTTTTCCAGCACCTTTCGCAGCAGGCGCTCGGGAAGAGCCTCTTGTCGCTTTTTCTTTGGCGCTGGGTTTTCCCCGGGATTGTTTTGGTCAGGCATTTGTTGTCTAAGCAATACGAGATCGCTCGCGGGCGGGTTCAATGGTCAGTGTTCAACTCAGCGCTCCACGATAAAAACGCAGCCCCCAAGTGACTGCGTGGCAGGGAACTGATTGCTCGGTACGGCGGCATTCTAACCGAAACACAACCGTGATAGTAGTTTTGACGGCGGACAATGCTCGCGAGCGCTCAGACGCGCTGCTATACTCCCTGCGGAGGTAGTAACTCAGTTTGGCTTTCCTCTGCGTGAACTCAGCGCGCTCGGCGTCTTGCGGTGAGAACAGGTCGGAAACCACTCACCGCCGAGGCGCAGAGAACGCTGAGGACGCGCGGAGAATTGAAATTGAGCCATTCCTCACTGCGACTAGAACTTGAGGAATCCATCGCGAGGCATCATAATTCGAGACATGAGTGACGACCCCACGCTGAATCTTGCAAACGGTGACATGCGGTTCATCCGTGAGAGCCTTCAGTCTATTGACTCTCGCCTGGCTGCAGTTGAGAATCGCCTCTCTGCGGTTGAGGATCGCCTCTCTACACTTGAGGATCGCCTCTCTACACTCGAGGATCGAGTCGATCGTCGCTTACAAGAGACGCGGCCGATTTGGGAAAGCGTCCTTGAGCAGTTGAAGACGATGAGCGCGTGGCAGTCTAAGGTCGAGGACGAGAATAAGGACTTCCGGCGCATGTTTCGTTCTGCTTTTTCTAACCTCTCCCGTGTGCAAGAAGACCTTGAAGAACGTATGGACAGAATCGAGGGACGTCCGTTGCCTCAGTAGCTATTCAAAGTAGAGCAATGTGCGGCGAACAGATCAACGAAGATGTAAGACCCAACTCGAATGACAAATCTGGCCCATCCCTCCTCGAAGAAGAACACCAAGCCTGGGAAACGTTGCTGTCCGTCACTCTCGAAATAAAGCAATCCCTTCAGGAAATCAACCGCAAGCTTGAACGCACGAGCAAAGTTCTAAACTCTGATTCTTGACGCCCTTTGTCTGGCGGCTTCGTAAAGAATAATCGCAGCAGCAACTCCCACGTTGAGACTCTGGACCTCTCCGAGCATTGGAATAGTAATCACATTGATCGCTGCTGAAACCTCTTCCCGTGAAAGCCCGGTTGATTCCGGCCCCATGATTAGAGCTTTAGCAGTGGTCCAATCCAGATCGGTGTAGGCTGTCTTGCCGGCAACGTCTGTGCAGACAGTTTCGATCTGCCGCTCTCGGCACCACGCCAGTCCTTCGTCGAATGTTGTCCCGGTCCAAATCGGTAAGCGAAAAGCAGAACCCATGGCGCCGCGCAAAGACTTGGGCGAAAATGGATCGCTTGTTTGCTGCGTAGTAATCGCACCGGTCGCACCGGCGGCCTCTGCTGTTCGCAGGATCGCGCCAACGTTGACTGGATTGTTGATGCCGTGCAGGACCACCAGCAGAGGGGCGGAAGGCTGGGCCGACTTGAAGTTCGCTTCGTCCATCTCGGGCCGGGCGGCGAGCAACACGATGCCCTGAGGTGTCTTGGTGTAGGAAATAGACTCGAGCAGTTTCTCGCTGACGGATGCCAGCCGGTTGCAAACCTGGCCCAACTGGTCGATCAAGCGCGCGGCCTTTTCCTTGTGTGCAATTTCATCCGAAAAGATCACGGCCTCGATCGCCAGGCCAGAGCTCAACGCCTCTTCGCAAAGGCGCAGGCCCTCGACGAAGATGGCATCGTCAACCTTACCATCGCGCACGGCGCGCGCGCGGCGGAGCAGGGAATTGTCGCGACTGGTAATCATGAAGAACAGGTGCCGGGTGTCGGGTGCCAGGTATCAGGTGCCGGGTGTCAGGTGCCGAGTTTCGAGTTTCGAGTTTCGAGTTTCGAGCACCTGGCACCTGGCACCTGATAACCGACACCCGGCACCCAACACCCGTCACCTGAAACTGGCACCTATGTTTCGATTTCCGCCCAGATGGGCCAGTGGTCCGACACGCTCAGCGGTCTGGCCACGCCCCACCGATTGATCTTCGCTCCGCGTACGAAAATCCAGTCGGCGTGCATGCGCAAGCCGCCGCCTCGCCACGTTGCCGTACCCGTGGGAAAGGGAGTGCTGTAGCCGCGCGCCTCCATGAAGCCACGAGCTTCCGTGCATTTTTGCCTGGACAAAGTGTTAAAGTCGCCCAGCACCACGCTTGGCCCACTAAAGTGTTCTGCCTGCTCCATCATTGTTGCCAACTGCTCGACTTGTCCGCCGACAGCAGCGTGCGGATCGATGTGCGCATTGACGAGGCGTAGCCTGGTTGAGCCCAGCAAAACCGTCGCACCCATTGCCAGACGCGGTCGCCAGGGGCAATCGTGCCAGGGCAGATCGATCCGCGTGACGTCCTCTAACCGCAGGTGACTGAGCATTGCGACGCCAGTGTCGCCGGTATCGTCGAGCGCAATTGGCTCTTCAAAGTTCAACCACCATTGTCGCTGCTTTGGCTTTACGCCTCGCGGAATGCCCACGGCTACGTGCACCCAATCCATCTCAAGCTGTTCTGCCAATTCACAGGCGACATGGTGGCCTCCCGCACGGCCCGTCCGTTTGTCGGCTTCCTGCAATGCTAGAATATCAACCTGCGGCAGCAGCGATCGATTCCTAAAGGCCCGGCTTGCTGCCTTGATGTTATCGGCGATCTTTAGAGCGCGAGGTTGCGGTGGATTGAATCCGATATGACGCAGCAGTCCACTCGGAATCAAGTGGGAGCCGACCGCGTAGCGAATGTTATAGGATGCGATGGTAAGTTTCGTCTGGTCCGTCGTGGTTGACGCGTGTGTCCGAGCGCGGCCGATTTCAATGCTCGCTGATTCGTTTGCCGGAGAAGATATTGGTTGTTCAATCGCTGTCATTCGGGAAGACTCTTCGCGCCAAAGTGAAACAGAGGCGATAGTGGTGCCGTTTGGTCTTTCATTCACACCGTGGCTTCAGCCCGGTGATTAGCAGCCTTTCTCAATAGGTCAGCTGTTTCAACGGCTTCCGCACTTGTAACCAGTGAAAACCGTTGAAACGGTCACATTTCCAAAGCCGCCTGCTGAGCACCGGGCTTAAGCCACGGTGTGAATGAAACGATCCGAAACAAACTGCAGCAGCGCCAACAGAAGCGTGAGTCTATCATTCTCTCGTCGACATCGACCTGAAATTTGGAGTGCGGCGTCGCTGCCGCCGCACTCCAAGGAGTCGAGTGTTTCAGCAGCTTGCCTGCGATTCATGAGTGAGCTAACTTCGAAACCGAGAATCCTGCTATGACCCGAACCGTATTGGCCGCAGTTGACGATCTATTCTTTGCGTCGAAGATTCGCGCCGTGGCCGAACACCTCGGTCTGGCGATTGAGTTTGCTCGCAGCGATCAAGCAGTGATTGAGGCAGCCCGGCGAGACCCACCCGCAATTATTGTTATCGATCTGCACTCACAGAAATTCCACGCGCTGGACTTAGGGGGGCAACTGAAGGCGGATGATCAGCTAAGGTCGATACGGCTTGTCGGTTTCTTTTCGCACGTGGAAACGGAGCTACAAGTTGCGGCGGAAAAGGCCGGCTTCGATCAGGTACTGCCGCGCTCTGCTTTCACTAATCGGCTACCGCAAATTCTGAGCGGCGCATAGTCCGACAAACTTCAGTTTGTCGACGATGTTCGTAGCATCGACTTCAGTCGCGATTGTCTGCAAAGCGGTCACAGACTGAAAGTCTATGCTACTCACTTCGACAAACTGAAGTTTATCGGACACTCCTTCAACTGACGGCTACTGGCGTAACGACGTCGTGAATTGCCCGGACCTCGCCGACCAGTTGCTGGTATTGCTCGAGCGTCAACGCCTGCGCTCCATCGGACAAGGCATGTTCGGGCTGATCATGAGTCTCGATGATCAGACCATCAGCACCCACCGCCACTCCTGCGCAAGCCAGCGGAGTCACCATGTAGTTCTTCCCTGTGCCATGCGAGGGATCAACGATCACTGGCAGGTGCGAGATGCGCCTCACTGCGGGAATCGCCGCGAGGTCCAATGTATTGCGAGTGTGCTGGGAAAACGTGCGAATGCCGCGCTCGCAAAGGACGACCTGATAGTTGCCTTCCGCCATGATGTACTCAGCCGCCAGCAGCCACTCGTCCAGGGTGGCTGACAAACCGCGTTTCAGCAGTACGGGCAGGCGCGATCGTCCGGCGCGGCGCAAGAGCGAGAAATTCTGCATGTTACGCGCGCCCAACTGAATCATGTCTCCATATCGCTCGACCAAGTCGACGCCGGCTTCGTCCAGCGCCTCGGTGACGATTTTCAACCCGTAAGCTTCGCGAACTTCGGCCAGGATTTTCAGGCCTTCCTCGCCGAGGCCCTGAAATGCGTAGGGCGAGGTGCGCGGCTTATAAGCTCCGCCGCGGAAAAACCGGGCGCCGCTGCGCCGCACGGCTTCCGCAATCGCAAATGCCTGGTTTCGGCTTTCGATCGCGCAGGGTCCGGCAATGATTGCCAGCTCGTCTCCGCCGATGGTTGCGTCGCCAACGCGCACGACCGTTTTTTCCGGGCGGAGATCCAGGGAGATCAGTTTGTAGGGTTTGCTGACGCGGATGGCCTCGGCGACGCCCGGAAGATTCTCAAAGTGCGAAGGATCAACTGCGCCCTGATTGCCGGTAATGCCGATGGCCGTGCGCGTTGCGCCCGGCATGGGGTGGCCTTTGAATCCAAGTTCCTCAACGACGCGCAGCACGCCAGCAACCTGGGCGTCGGTAGCGTCGGATTTCATTACGATTAACATGTAGGTTTTATACCCTTACCTGGCCATTGAAGTCGAGCGTTCAACTTTTGCGGTGAAACGGTTCATCAAATCTAAGTCCTCGTGCTAACCACCGGGCTGAAGCCGCGGCGTGAATGAGACAGTCGGGAAACCAAACTCATCATTACCGACAGGCTCTCCGACTACCTCTGGGAGTCAAACCTATTCGGCTGAAAATCGCAGGATCGTCTTTTCGTAATACTGCTCGCCCGGTCGCAGGATGGTCGACGGAAAAGACGGATGGTTTGGTGAATCCGGAAAGTGCTGCGTCTCGAGACAACAGCCTGCGTACTTGCCGTAGACGGCGCCGGCTTTGCCGGGAATTGCCTCGAGGTAGTTGCCCGAGTAAAACTGGAGTCCCGGCTGAGTGGTGAAGATCTCGAGCGTTCGTCCGCTCTGCGGGTCATGGAGTCTGGCGGCCTTTCCCCACGCGCCCAACGGCTTTCGCAAGACAAAATTGTGGTCGTATCCTCCCGCAATCGATAACTGCTCATCGGCGCTCTGCATTGCCTCTCCGATCAGCCTCGGAAGGCGAAAGTCGAATGCGGTGCTGCAGACCCTTCGCAGTTCACCGGTCGGTATTAGTGTTGGATCAACCGGCGTGAAGTGATCGCTCTCGCTGGTTAGCTCATGTCCCAAAATATCTCCTCTTCCCGCGAGATTGAAGTACGAGTGGTTGGTCAGATTCACGATCGTGGTTTTATCGGTAGTGGCTGAATATTCAAGCTGCATTTCGTTGGCTTCCGTGAGCAGGTAAGTAACCGTCGCTTGCAGGTTGCCTGGATAACCTTCTTCGCCGTCTCTGCTTAGATAAGTCAATTCCACTCCGGCCGCGCCGTCCCGGGTGATCTCGGCGCCGCTCCAGACGACCGTATCAAACCCATTGAAGCCACCATGAAGGTGATTGTCTCCTCTGTTTCGGCCCAGGGAAATCGGGACTCCGTCCAGCACGAACTTCCCGTTTGCGATGCGGTTGGCAAAGCGACCAGCGACGACTCCAAAGTAACGCGTCGAGGCCAGGTACTCTGCCAGCGTATCGAAGCCCAGCACGACATCACCCAATTCACCATTTCGATCCGGCGCTTTCAGAGAAACAAGTATTCCGCCGTACGTCGTGATGACGGCCTCCATGCCTGCCGAATTCCTCAGCAGGTAACGGTCCACGCCCATTCCCTCAGCCGTCTGGCCGAAAGATTCGGCGGAAAGTTTCCCGGATACCATCTCCGTTGGCGCCATTTCGAATGATCCCGTCATCAGTTGTAACGCAAAACTGTTAGCTTGCGATGATTGAATGGAATTCAAGCTGCACGCGCAAGCTAACAGCTTGCGTTACAAAAGCCGTTTAGTGACAGCCCGCTAATGATCGCGGTAATGCCGAAGCGTTGAAGCAGCAGGAGCGGCCGGCGCATGGGATTTCTCCTCGAGAAAGAATGGATGGTTTGGACGAGCGGCAGCATTATATAGGACGATTCCCGCTTGAGGCACAAAATGAGCAAGTTTATTTATGTTTGTGATGCTAGACTTGTTTTCTTTCCACGAGGCTCGATCGAATTTGCTCCAGGTGGAACCAGCGAGAACAGAATGACTATGGGAGAAAGCAGTTCAGCAGCCGGAGCATTGCCAGGCGCGGACTTGATTGAGGAAGGCGCGCGCGATTTGCGAGCTGGTCGCGAAACGGTTGCCGGTCTGCTTGTAGCAATAGGCGCCCCGAGATTGCGCCGGTTGGGAATCGAATTACCAGAGGTCTTGCCGCAGAATCCCGAGCACCGCCTTTATGCCCTGCTGGCAAACGACGGCGAAGATTCTGCCCATAGCCGCTATAACGCCTTAATTCGCCGATTGGTCAGTTTCGAACGGGCAGCCGAATGCGTCAGCCGTTAACCATTCCACGTCTATTGGAATTCATGAAGGCGCTCGGAAGTTCGGCCCGAGCCGACGCTCGAATTTATGTCGTCGGTGGTGCTAGCGCGGTGCTGCTGGAGTGGCGCGATGCGACCGTAGATCTCGATCTAAAGATCACGCCTGAGACCGACGAGATCCTCAGAAACTTGCCGGTGCTCAAGGAGCGTTTGCAAATGAACATCGAACTGGCTTCGCCGGACCATTTCATTCCTGAGCTTCCCGGCTGGCAAGGGCGGAGCCAATTCATTCGACAGGAAGGAAGACTTTCCTTTTTTCACTATGACTTTTATGCCCAGGCGCTTGCCAAGATCGAGCGAGGGCATGCGGTCGACTTGCTGGATGTTCGGCAGATGGTTGATCGCGGTTTGGTCGACTTGGGACGACTACTTGAGCTTTTCACTGCAATCGAAGGTCAGCTCTTTCGCTATCCAGCGCTTGACCCGCCAACCTTTCGTCAAGCGGTCGAGCGCGTAGTTAGCCAGGGAATATCCTCCGAGCAGTAGTCCGAATCACGCCGCTGTCTATGCTGCCAACGGCCGGATGATTGTAATGCAATCCCGGGAGCGCAGGCATCCTGCCTGCAAGCGATGGCCTAGCTTCCAATTGAAAAGTGAGCCTTTCCACTCCGATAGAGTGCCAACATTTCTTGAGGGCGGGCAGGATGCCCGCGCTCCCGGACCGCGATCGCAGGGCTGCAGGCGGCACTGGAGATCATCGGCTTCAGATTTATCCTCGCATATGGATAATAAATATTGGCAGAGCCATTTGCAGTGATAAGATTTAAGCTCAATTTTGTCTGAAATTACACTTGCAGGAACAATAATGGAGCTAACACAGTTGGAGTTTTTCTTAAAGGTGCTCGAAGAAGGCAGCTTTTCCAAGGCGGCACAGCGCGTCTTTCGAACGCAGCCGGCGGTCAGCATCTCCATTCGCCGCCTCGAAGAAGAAGTAGGGGCCCCACTCATCGATCGTTCCCAGAAGAACCCAACCTTGACCGAGGCGGGCGAGATTGTGCACGACTATGCGCAAAGAATCATTGCCCTGCGTGACCAGGCGCGCGAGGCCGTCAGCGAACTAAGAACCTTGAAGCGCGGGCGAGTGCGCATCGGCGCCAACGAGAGTACCTCGCTCTATCTCTTGCCGGAGGTGATTCTCTCGTTCCGGGAAAAACATCCGCAGGTAAAGGTCGAAATCTACCGCCACGCTTCAGACCTTTTGCCACGCGAGGTGCTGGATCGAAACGTCGACTTTGCCTTGATGGCTTTTGAGCCCAACGACCGCGATCTCGACGCTTTCCCGGTGCTCAAGGACGAGTTGGTATTGATCCTGAATGCCAAACACCCGCTTGCTAATCGCGAGTCGGTAACGATTAAGGATCTGGGTAAGGAATCGTTTCTCGCGCATAACGTGAAGACTGCCTCACGGCTAAAAGTCATTGAAGCCTTTGCGCGCCAGCACACTCCGCTCAACATCACTTTGGAATTGGCGACTGTTGAGACAATCAAGCGTTTCGTGCAGCAAAACATCGGCCTGGCCTTTGTGCCGCGTATGTGTGTAAACGAAGAACTGGAGCGGGGCACACTTGCCAGCGTCCCGGTCCGGGGTCTCAGCTACAGTCGCACGCTATGGGCCATCCATCGTCGTGGCGCGACACACTCGCATGCGGTTTCCGCCTTTCTCAAGGTGATGCGGCAACACGCAAAATTGACCCCTTAGAGTCCGATTAGAGTCCGACAAACTTTAGTTTGTCGCTGAGTGAGTAGCATAGACTTCAGTCTGTGACCGCTTGGCAGACAATCATATCGTCAGAGAATCACAGACTGAAGTCTATGCTACGAACATCGTCGACAAGCTAAATAAAGCTTGTCGGACAAGTTATGAAGAAGACACAAACTGAAGAGCGAGAGTTGGCCACGTTACTGGAAATTGGCCAGACCCTTGCCCGCACGCATCAGCTAAAGGATGCATTGGCGAATGTTCTGGAAACACTTGGGCGTGGTCACGGCTTGATTCGCGGCGCTGTAATGCTGCTCGATACGGACACGAACGAGCTGCACATCGAAGCATCCTACGGCATCAACGAGAGCGAAGCGCGCCGGGTCACATATCGTGTTGGTGAGGGGATTACCGGGCGCGTCTTTCAAAGCGGGAAGCCGATTGTGGTGCCACAGACCAGTCGCGAGCCGCTGTTTCTTGACCGGCTGGGAGTTCGTAAGAAGAGCGCCGATCGTCAGGAGGTCAGCTTCATTTGCGTGCCTTTGCTTATTAGCCGGAAACCGGTCGGAGTGCTCGGCATCGACCTGCGCTACCAGGTCGAACGCGACTATGATCGCGCCACGCGGTTGCTCTCCATCATTGGCGCGATGGTCGCGCAATCAATCAAAGTAGAACATCTGATCGAAGCCGACAAGCAGCGTTTGCTTGATGAGAACATTCATCTCAAGCAGGAACTCCGAGAGCGCTACGACTTCTCTCACATCATCGGCAACTCCAGTCCATTGCGCGGCGTTTACGAGCAGGTTACGCAAGTGGCGCGGGCAAACACGACGGTGCTGCTGCGCGGCGAATCGGGTACTGGCAAAGAACTGATTGCACACGCCATTCACTACAACTCTTTGCGCGCGAACAAGCCATTTATCAAAGTAAGTTGCGCGGCGTTGCCGGAAACGCTGATTGAGTCGGAGCTCTTTGGCTATGAGAAAGGCGCCTTTACCGGGGCCCAGGGACGCAAAAAGGGCCGGTTTGAATTGGCCGAAGGGGGTACGCTCTTTCTTGACGAGATAGGCGATCTGAATCTTTCCACGCAGATCAAGTTGTTGCGTGTGCTGCAAGAGCGCGAGTTCGAAAGGCTCGGCGGAACTGAGACCATCAAGTCTAACGTGCGTCTGATCGTAGCCACTAACAAAGATCTGGAAAAAGCGATTAGCGACGGAGAGTTTCGAGAAGATCTCTACTACCGGCTCAACGTCTTCACGATCTTCATGCCGCCGCTGCGCGAGCGGAAGTCGGACGTGCTGTTGCTGGCGGATCACTTTCTGGAAAAGTACGCGCGCGAACACGGCAAGCGCATCAAGCGAATTTCGACTCCGGCTATAGACATGCTGACCAGCTATCACTGGCCTGGTAACGTGCGCGAGTTGGAAAACATTATGGAGCGTGCCGTGCTGATTTGCGAGACCCACGTGATCCACGGCCATCACTTGCCGCCAACGCTGCAAACGGCTGAAGGCTCGAAGACGGTCACGCGGCTGTCGCTGGCCGCCGCAGTCGAGGCGTATGAGCGAGATTTGATCCAGGATGCGCTAAAGACAACCCGCGGCAATCGGGCCAAGGCTGCCAAACTTTTGGATACTACGGAACGCATAATTGGATACAAGGTGAAAAAGTTTGGCCTCGACTGTGATCGCTTTCGTTCCTGATCAAAGGCCACACGCGCGACAACCCTGGATTCACCGGGAATTACGCACCCTCACAATTTTCTTTCCTTGCTCAACGGCAATCAATAACATTTTTCTGCCACGGATCTTTAGCACGCGGTGTCTATTGATCAGCTCCCTTTTCTGCCAATGCTCGACTCTGTGATTGCTCAACAACCTGCTCGTGGTAAGCAGACTGATCACGTTTGCAAGGAGGTCGAACATGCAGAAGCTTCGAATAGTTTGTGTTCTGATTTTCGTCGTACTCTTGGTACCCGCTGCGCAAGGTCAAAACCCTGGCGCCGCTCGAGACAGCTACGATCGCGCAATTCGCAACTATGCGAAGGGTGACTTCGATACCGCGATCACCGACTTCACGCGAGCCATTGAATTGAACTCTCTCTCAGCTCGAGGTCATCGCCAACAGCAACAGGCGTGGAGCAGCGGCTTAGAGCCCAACGATGCGTCACCAGACTCCAGCCGGATAACTCTGATTGATCCGCTTAACGCCGTGGCATACGCGAACAGGGCGCTGGCGCGCTATCAGAAGGGAGATCTGAGCGGCGCCATTGCCGACTGTGATCGAGCGCTTGCGATTCATCCCGGCCTCTTGCAAATTTACAAAAATCGCGGGTCGATGCGCTGGGCCGCTGGAGATCTCAATGGAGCGGTGGCCGATTTGAATCAGGTATTGAGAAAGGATCCGCGGGACGCTCAGACTTATGATATTCGGGGCAATGTCCGTACCGATCTGGGCGATCTGGCAGGCGCGCTTTCTGACTTTGATCAGGCAATTGCGTTGTCCCAAAAGAGCGCCGAATTCTACTGCGACCGCGGACAGGTCCGGCAAGCCAACCGAGACTTTACCGGGGCGCTGGCTGACTTTGACCGCGCGATTCAGATCAATCCCCAACTGGCGTGGGCGTTCGTTTGCCGCGCCGGAGCATGGGAGGCGAGCGGCAACTTCATGCGAGCACTCGAGGATCTGACGCGAGCAGTCGAGCTTGATCCACACTCGGCCCAGGCCTACGGGAACCGTGGGCTCTTGCGGCTGCACCTGGGTCGAGACTCGGAAGCCGAAAAAGACTTTGCTGAATGCCTGCGGCTCGACGCCAATCTACGACCAACGCTTGAGCAGCGCATCCAGGTCGAGATGTCCAGCCGAGCACGACCCTAAGAGGCTGCTGAACGTATTACGATCCACGAAATTACACGACGCAGCATTAAGTCACACGAAAAAGATAGGGTTTTCTTCGTGTGATTTCGTGTTGGTTCGTGTGACTTCGAGAGTCGCTGCGCGTGAAACCCGGTGATCCGGAGCCGCTTGTTACAGAACCGGGAGCGGTAGCGACCGGATCCACCACGCAACCAGTTTCCTGATTTTTGCCGATCGACAATTGAGGTACGTTTCGAGCTCCTGGAGAGAGGACGCTAGCATCCGGTCGCTACCGCTCCCGGTTCTGTATCGAATGCGTTGCTGCGCTGTAGATTGAACTCGTGATGAATCGCGGTCACTGCGGTCTGCATCGCCGTTGCCGCGACTACAAACGAGACATTGAATTCCGATGAACCCTGCGCCACCGCGATCACATTGACACCGTTTTGTCCGAGCGCACTAAACACGCGGCCGGCGATACCGGGTGTGCCGCGCATCCTCTCGCCCACCACCGCGACAATCGCGATATCAGGATCCACGGTGATGTGCTCGACCTGATGGTGGGCCAGGTCCACTGCGAACGCCTGCCTCAGTGCCTGAACAACGGACTGAGCACTAACAGACTCCACGATGAAGCAGATGTCGTTTCCCGAAGAGGCCTGTGAGATCAGCAGCACATTGGCGCGCACTTCGGCCACTGCCGCAAATGTTTTTGCCGCCACACCCACGACACCGACGATTCCTGCGCCGCCCAGCGTAATCAAGGTGACATTGCTGATCGAAGTAATCGCCTTTACGCCGCTCGCCACCGGCCGCCCGCTGCGAGTGATCTTCGTCCCGAGCCTTTCCGGGGCAAAGCTGTTGCGAATCCAAACTGGAATTCCTGCTTCGGCCACTGGCCGCAGCGTTTTCGGATGCAGCACCTTCGCCCCAAAGTAAGCCAGTTCGGCCGCTTCGGAGTAGGAGATCTCCTGTAGCAGCCGCGCCTCAGGAACCAAACGCGGATCGGCAGACAAAACACCATCCACGTCCGTCCAAATAATGATCTCGGCCGCGTCGAGCGCGGCGCCGAGAATGGTCGCCGAATAATCCGAACCACCGCGTCCCAGCGTCGTCAGCACACCGTCTGCCGTGGATCCGATGAAGCCGGTCACGATTGGTACGCATCCGCCAGTGAGCAGCGGCAGCAGACGATCACCTGCGCGTTTTCGCGTTCCCGCCATCACTGGCTCTGCTTGTCCATGGTCGTTACTGGTCTCGATCAACTCGGTCGCATCAACGGCAACCGCCGGCAGACCAAGTTCGCAGAGGGAAGCCGCCAATAGACGCGCCGAAAGGCGCTCGCCCGCACTGGAGACGGCATCGAGCGTGCGCGGCGTTAGCTCGCGCAAGAGCGCCGTACCGCGGCAGAGGTTTGCAACCTCCTGCAGGATCGTCTCAGTTTCGGCTGTCAGCAGGGCGCGCTTGGAGGTGTCTGCAACCAGGTCCGAAATCGCGGTCGCATGTTGAGACCGAAGCTCGCCGGTCACTGCCGCTGCAGCTTGCTCGTCACCTTGTTCCGAAACTTGCGCCGCTTTGATCAGCCGGTTGGTGACCCCGCCCATCGCAGAAACTACCGCGACGACGGAGCCCTGGCGTGCGGCTGCAGCGACGATGTCTGCCGCGCGGCGAATACACTGCGCATCGCCCATGGACGTGCCGCCGAACTTCATTACTTGCAGTTTGTGGGTCATTGATACTCATCGTTCTTCAGGTTTCAGGCTCGAAAGGCCGTTATTCAGTCGCCACGTCCGTTAGGGCATGGATGCGTTAGGTTGAAGTGGTCTAAGGCCCGAAGGGCCGACACTCGTCGAACTATAAGGGATCAGACGCTTGTACCGCACCTTCGGCGCTCAATTCCTTAAACTTCGAGAACCACACCCTAACGGACGTGGCTATTAACTGTCGGCCCTTCGGGCCTGCCTCCGGAAATTAGACTTCACAATAGGGATGTATCTCTGCAGCTTTATGAGGGCTTCTCTGAACTTTGTAAGCACCCGAGCAAGCACCTGCCGGAGTCTATGCTACTTCGTCGACAGGCTCTTAACTTTTGTCGGAAACTGTGCGCCGTCGCGCACCAGCTTGAACTCGACCGCATCGACCAGGGCGCGCCAGCTTGCCTCAACAATATTTGGCGAAACTCCCACCGTGCCCCACTCGGTCTGACCGTCGGACGAAGTGATCAGTACACGAACGCGACTGGCAGTGCCAGTCAAGCTGCTGGTGATCACGCGCACCTTATAATCAACCAGACGGACGTCGGTCAATGAAGGATAAAACTTTTCCAGCGCGCGGCGCAGGGCATGATCCAGTGCGTTGACGGGTCCAGTGCCGGTGGCCGCGGTGTGCTCAACGAACTCACCGACCCTGACTTTCACTGTTGCTTCGCTCATCGGCATCAACGCGCCGCGATGCTCGTCAATAACGCGAAATCCCAACAACTCAAAGTAGGGTTGATGCGCCCCGCGCAGTTTGTGAATCAGCAACTCGAGACTGGCTTCAGCCGCTTCGAACTCATAGCCGTCGTGCTCCAGCCGCTTCAATTCATCGAGCACCGACTGTTCGTCGTCCAGTTCGAGCTTCAGTTCGCGCGCCTTCGCCAGCAGGTTGGCTCGCCCTGCCAGATCCGAGACCAACACGCGACGATGATTGCCGACCTGTTCCGGCTCAATGTGTTCATAGGTTTTCGGGTTGCGCGCCACCGCGGAAACGTGAACGCCGCCTTTGTGCGCAAAGGCGCTTTCGCCGACGAAGGCGGCGCGGGAATCCAGCGCCATGTTGGCGGTCTCGCTGACGCAGTGCGCGGTTGCGCGCAACTGTGACAAATGGTCCAGGCCGAGGACTTCGTAGCCGAGCTTCAACTGCAGGTTCGGAATCACGGAGCAGAGATTGGCATTACCGCATCGTTCACCGTATCCGTTGATCGTTCCCTGAACCTGGATGGCGCCGGCGCGGACCGCAGCGAGTGAGTTGGCGACGGCGAGTTCGCCATCGTTGTGACAGTGAATACCGATACCCATGGATGAAGGATGAGGGATGAAGGATGAAGGCGCAGCTATGACACCCTTCGTTTGCGCTTGATTGGTTGCTGTTGGTTGTCCGTCATCGCTTAAGCCAAACTCGCGAATGAGCTTGGCGGTGACTTCGTGAATCCAGTCCGGCAGGCTGCCACCGTTCGTATCGCACAAGACGATACGTTGGGGATTCCCGGCTGCGGCCGCACGAAGGGTAGCCAGGGCGTACTCCGGATCGGAAGCGTAACCATCGAAGAAATGCTCGGCGTCGTAGATCACAAAAGGTACACGCTCTGAAAGGTAGCGCACACTGTCTTCGATGATTTCCAGATTCTCTTCGGGGCTGATGCGCAGAGCTTCCGTGACGTGCAGCAGCCACGATTTGCCGAAGATGGTGACGACCGGAGTTTCCGCTCGGAGCAGTGCCTGGATGTTCTTGTCATTCGCACAGGAAACGTCTTTTCTGCGAGTGGATCCGAAGGCCGCGATACGTGCGTTTCCGAGTTGCAGCGTTCGTGCTTTTTCAAAAAACTCCATGTCGCGCGGATTCGAACCGGGCCAGCCGCCTTCGATAAAATCAACTCCCAACGCATCCAGTTGGCGTGCGATGCGACACTTGTCCTCGGCGGAAAAGTTGATGCGCTCACCCTGTGTCCCGTCGCGGAGCGTTGTGTCGTAGATTTCGATTCGGCGTGTCATGGTTCTCTCGCTCAATCAGTCACCGCTCCCGTGCTGCTGCTTGATACCAGGGCGGCATACTTTGCCAGCACGCCACGTGTGTAGCGTGGCGCCGGACGCCGCCAATGAATGCGCCGTCGTTCGAGTTCCTCTTCCGGGACGTTCAACTGCAACAGACGCACCGGCGCATCAATAGTGATCGAGTCCCCTTCATGGACCAGCGCGATCGTGCCGCCGACTGCGGCTTCGGGCGCGACGTGGCCCACTACCATCCCGTACGTGGCGCCGGAAAAGCGGCCGTCGGTGATCAATGCCACCACGTCACCCAGACCGGCTCCGATGATCGCGGAAGTGGGCGCCAGCATCTCGCGCATGCCCGGCCCCCCTTTTGGCCCTTCATAGCGAATCACCACGACGTCACCGGCCTTGATCCGGCCGTCAAGGATCGCCGTCAGGGACGCCTCTTCAGATTCGAACACGCGAGCGGGACCGGTGATGCTGGGATTCTTCACTCCGGTAATCTTGGCGACCGCTCCTTCGAGGGCGAGGTTGCCACGCAGGATAGCCAGATGGCCCTGTGCGTAGACGGGATTGGACCACGAACGGATTACATCAGG
>Ga0179594_10000118_pt1 | contig 25380 bp, 22 predicted proteins | sample CZOMad1_1_08_16f_FD_148625 | JGI IMG/M metagenome (GOLD analysis project Ga0179594, IMG submission 148625) | Vadose zone soil fungal communities from Angelo Coast Range Reserve, California, USA - CZOMad1_1_08_16fungal (Illumina Assembly) | ecosystem: Environmental > Terrestrial > Soil > Vadose...
ACGAGGTGGAGAGGGCCACTCCGACGCGGACGCGCTGGCCCATGCGATTGCTGATGCGATTCTTGGTGCGTTATGCGAAGGTGATCTGGGGGTTTATTTTCCGGACAATGATCCGCAGTGGAAAGACTCAGACAGCCTGCAATTGCTTTCGCGGGTGATGTGGCTGGCAGGTGAGCGCGGCTTTCGAGTGGCCAATACCGATGCTACGATCATGCTCGAACGCCCTAAACTCCGTGAATATGTCCTGGCAATGCGCGAGAACCTGGCGCGTACCATGACGGTAAACAGCGGCTGCATCAGCATCAAAGCAAAGACTGGTGAGGGCCTGGATGCCGTTGGTCGCGGCGAAGCCGTGACCGTGCAGGCGGTCGTTCTGCTTGAGAGTTGTTGAGCGGAGCGGCTGACTCTGGTGCGCCGCGCCTCCAGGATTGTAACGCAAACTGTTAGTTTGCGATGATTGAATGGCATTCAACACGCGCAAGCCCGGGGTCCCAGCCGAGCATCTCCGCTGGGGTGGTCTTACAGCTTGCGTTACAAAAATCGAACCAGGACACCCCGACAATGCGACCACAGGACATCATCAGAAAGAAGCGAGATGGCGAACATCTCTCGGGTGCTGAGATCGAGTTTTTTATCGGCGGTGTTACTGACGGCGAGATCGCCGACTATCAGATTAGCGCCCTATTGATGGCTATCTATCTCAATGGCATGAATGCGGCTGAGCAGCAGGCGCTCACCGAGGCGATGTTGAACTCTGGTCGCATTCTCGACTTTTCCGATATTGCTCGTCCCAAAGCGGACAAGCACTCAACCGGCGGCGTCGGCGACAAGACGTCGCTCGTGATAGCACCCCTGGTGGCGGCTTGTGGCGTTAGCGTGCCGATGATCTCCGGACGCGGGCTGGGCCATACAGGAGGCACGCTCGATAAGCTGGAGTCGATTCCCGGCTATCGCGTGAATCTCTCGATCAGCGAGTTCCGTCACGTGCTTGAGCAGGTCGGATATGTCATGAACGGCCAGACCGGCGAGATTGCGCCCGCAGACAAAAAGCTCTATGCGTTGCGCGATGCGACCGCGACAGTTGAAGCAATTCCTCTAATCGTGGCTTCGATAATCTCCAAGAAAGGCGCGGCAGGTTTGGACGCGATGGTCATTGACGTCAAGTTCGGCAGTGGTGCGTTTATGCGCAATGAAGCGCGCGCCGAAGCCTTGGCCCATGCACTGGTCTGCACCGGAAACTCCTGTGGAATTCGCACGCGGGCTCTGCTAACGGATATGAACCAGCCGCTGGGTCGCGCGGTGGGAAACGCAAATGAAGTAAAGGAGTGTCTGGATCTGTTGCGCGGCGATTTTGCCGAAGGAGCTCGCCCCGTCCTCGAGCTTTCACTCGAGCTGTCCGCGCACATGCTGGTGCTGGCGCGCGTTTCCGAGTCGCTCGAGGGAGCGCGCGCACGACTGCAAGGCGCGCTCGATTCGGGGGCAGCCCTGGAATGCTTTCGCCGCAACGTCGAAGCACAGGGTGGCGAGCCGCGCGTCTGCGATGATCCGGATCGTTTTCTGCCTTTGGCAAGAGAATCAGTTAAGGTAGAATCGCCACGCCCTGGATTCATCACGAAAGTCGACACAACCGCGATCGGACATGCGATCGCTGCCATCGGTGGCGGGCGTGTCCGCATCGAAGATACGATAGATGCGTCCGTTGGATTTATTAACGAAGTGAAGATTGGCGATGAAATTGCCGCCGGTGGCGTGATCGGTATTGTGCAGTGTAACGACGCATCCAAGGCTCAGGAAGCCGCGATCCGCATTGCGGCAGCTTACCAGGTTGGCGACGAGCCCACTGCGAACGCTCCGAACTTGATCAAGGAAGTAATCAACGAATGAAGCTCAAGATTTTCACGGCGATGACGGTACTGGCTTTGCTCTCGCTCAGTGTGGTGGGCTGTCACACTCAGAGCTACGCGGCCGACGACAAGTCAAAAATACATGTGGGTATTGTCTTTGACATTGGCGGCAAGGACGACCGCTCGTTCAATGCCGCGGCGTGGGCCGGTGTCAAATGCGCCGAATCCGGTAAATGGCCCAACGGCACTGACTGCGGGAAACCGGCGATGAGCATTGTGCTGCGCGACATTGAGCCGGGTAATCCCACCTCCATCGAGCCGGCCATGCGCGCCTTTGCCGAGCGCGGATATGACCTGATTATCGGTGTCGGTTTTGCGCAAGCGCCAATCATGGAATCAGTTGCCAAAGACTATCCGAATATTCACTTTGCGATTGTCGATGGCGTCAGTGAACTGCCCAACGTTGCTTCGCTCATCTTCAAGGAACACGAAGGCTCCTATCTCGTCGGCATGCTCGCTGCGAAGACCTCCAAAACGGGTACGATCGGATTTCTTGGCGGCATGGACATTGGCTTAATCCATCGCTTTGAGAAGGGCTATGAAGAAGGCGCACAATCAGTCAACCCAAACATTAAGGTAATTCAGAACTACGTCGGCGTGACCGATGGCGCATGGAATAATCCCGGCAAAGGCAAGGAGCTGTCGCTTGCTCAAATCGGCAAAGGCGCCGATGTGATTTTCACCGCTGCGGGCAATTCTGGATTGGGTGCTTTCGATGCGGTCGAGCAGGCTGGGAAAGAAAATGGCCGCGCGACCCACTTTGTCATCGGAGTTGATTCAAATCAAAACATGGTCAAACCCGGCTTTGTACTGACCAGCATGGTCAAGCGCGTCGATAACGCCGTCTATGCAATCGTTCAGGATCTGGTCAATCACAAGTTTCAACCTGGCTTTCACGTTTATGGGCTTGACAAGGACGGCGTGGGGTACTCAGTGGATCAGTACAACAAGGACCTTCTGACGCCCGAGATGGTCAAGCAGGTAGAAGAAGCAAGACAGAAGATCATCGACGGGAAAATCAAAGTTACCGACGCGATGATGAAATAACCGGGAGCGCCGAACCCGGGAGCGCCAACTCGGGAGCGCCAACCCGGGAGCGCGGGCATCTTGCCCGCCCGAGCGCCTTCAGGCGCGTCGACGTAAGCGGCAATCTTCCATACGCACAAACATACGCACAAATGCAACTCGCGCTGACGCGCTCATTGCAGGCAGGATGCCTGCGCTCCCGGGTATGATAGAACTCCGCAACATTACCAAGCGCTTCGGCGCCGTCCTGGCAAACGATCAGATCAACATCAAGGTCCAGCCGGGAACCGTCCATGCGATTGTTGGTGAGAACGGCGCTGGTAAATCCACTGCCATGCGCATCGCCTACGGCTTTTACACGGCCGATTCCGGAGAGATCCTGATCAATGGCAAGGTCTGCAAGATTGCCACCCCCCACGACGCAATTGCGCTCGGCGTCGGCATGGTTCATCAGCACTTCATGCTGGTTGACACGATGACCGTCGCCGAGAATATCGTCCTCGGAGCAGAGCCCGGCACTCAAGTCGCTCTGGATCTGGGTAAGGCGGCATCCGAGATTCGCAAGCTTTCCGAAGAGTTCAGACTCGCCGTCGATCCGAACGCGTTGATTGAGGCTCTCTCCGTCGGTCAGCAGCAGCGTGTAGAGCTGCTCAAGGCTCTTTATCGTCACGCACAGTTGCTGATTTTGGATGAGCCTACGGCCGTCTTGACGCCGCAGGAAGTGGAGGAGTTCTTCGCAATCCTGAAGGGTATGCGCGCACAAGGCAAGACCATTGTGATTATCACTCACAAGCTTTCGGAAGTACTGGCTATCTCAGACGAAGTTACCGTGATGCGCGACGGCAAGGTTGTGGGTCGAGTGCAGACCAGCGAAACAAACGCTGCCGAGCTGGCGCGCTTGATGGTCGGCCGCGAAGTACTCCTGCGGGTCGACAAGCCGGATGCCAAAGTCGGCGAACCCAAGCTGAAGGTGACAAACCTCTCAGTCACTGCGAACGGCGCGGCGCGCGTTGACAAGGTTTCGTTCGAAGTGCGCGCCGGAGAAATTGTGGGTATCGCCGGAGTCGAAGGCAATGGCCAAACTGAGTTGATTGAAACGCTGGCCGGCCTGGTGGACCCCGCTCAGTTGTCCGGCAAAATATTCTTTGAGGGCGAAGACATTACGAATCAGAATGCCCGCGCCCGTCGCGAACACGGGATTGCCCACATCCCTGAGGATCGTCATCGGCGCGGGCTGTTGCTCGAATTTAGTCTGGCCGACAATTCAATTTTGGGAGTGCACTATCGACCGCCGGTCACTGCCTATGCAGGGAATATCTTTTTGGATAACGCGGCCATTAGCCGCCGGGCAAACGAAATAATCAAAGCCTTTGATGTGCGGCCCGCCAACGCTGAATTGCCGGCCCGGGCACTTTCCGGAGGCAATCAGCAAAAGCTGATCATCGGCCGCGAGTTTGATCTGCAGCCAAAGCTCTTACTGGTTTCGCAGCCTACGCGTGGCGTTGATATTGGAGCCATCGAATTCATCCATCGCAAGCTGGTGGCTCTGCGCGATGCGGGCTGCGCAGTCCTCCTGGTCTCTGCGGAATTAGAAGAAGTGACGTCGTTGTCTGACCGCTTGCTGGTCATTCATAAAGGGCGAATAGTCGGCGAAGTCGATCCAAAAATAGCAACCACTGAAGAGATTGGTTTGTTGATGACACGCGGGCATTAACCGCAAAGCGGTTACGTCCTCCAGCCCAGGGTTGCCGCTTCGGCTACTCTGGGTAAAGCGAATCCAATTGATTCCAACCGCAAAGCGGTTGCGACGATTTGAAATAGCTCGGCAGATGACGAAACCGCGTTGCGGTTGAACAATCATCTTGCTTTCGTGATCCCAGGGTAGCCGAAGCGGCAACCCTTCCACCCCACGCGGGCTGCCCGCGCGGGGACCCCGGTCTGGGCTGGAGGACGCAACCGCTTTGCGGTTCAAATCCAAATGAAACTCCTACGCGAACTGTTCTTTCCGCTAGTCGCCGTGCTGGCTGCATTTGTTGTTGGGGGCATTCTGATTCTGCTCATCGGGGACAGCCCGATTCAGGCTTACAAGCTGCTCATCGGCAGCGCTTTCTCCTGGCCCGACGGTATCGGCTACACACTCTTTTATGCTACGCCGCTGATCTTCACAGGCCTGGCTGTGCTGGTCGCGTTTCGTTGTGGACTGCTCAACATCGGGGCCGAAGGTCAACTGTATGTCGCGGCTTTTGCGACGGCCTGGGTCGGCATCACTCTGGCGCAACGATCGGCGTGGCTGCTCATTCCACTTTGTTTTTTGGCGGCAGTGGTGGCCGGAGGTGTTTGGGGGGCAATTCCCGGAATTTTGAAAGCGCGTTTCGGGTCGCACGAAGTAATCAACACGATCATGTTGAACTTCATCGGTGTCGCCCTGGTTAGTTACTTCACGCAGTACCATTACAAGAAACCGGGCGATCCGATCATGGAGAGCACCGAGATCGGGGCAGGCGCACACATCGCTCGTCTCGGTAAATTTGTTCCCGGTTTACCGGAACGAATACCGCTGAACCTTGCGTTTATCCTCGCCTTGGTCTGTTGCCTTTTGGTTTATCTGTTCCTTTGGCGCACAAAGTGGGGATACGAATTGCGCTCGACCGGTGCGAGTCCCACTGCAGCGGAGTATGGAGGGATCTCGATTCGCAAACAGATCATCATCGCCATGACTGTCTCGGGGGCGTTGGCGGGAATGGTGGGGATAAACGAAGTGCTGGGTTATCGTCATCGCTACTACGACGGCTTTTCCGACAATTATGGTTTCACTGGGATCGCGGTGGCGCTGTTGGGCCGCAATCATCCAGCGGGAGTCATCGTCGCCGCTTTGCTCTTTGGCGTCTTGCAACGCGGCGGTATTTACGTCGATGGTTTTTCAGAACACGTAACCAAAGACATTGTCCAGGTTCTGCAAGGGACAATCATTCTATTTGTTGCTGCTGAAGCGTTCTTTCGTAGTCAATTCGGAACCGGGATAGTGCGACGGTTGAAGGGATGAGTAGATGGAGACTCTCAAGGAACTTTTCACGGTAGCTCTTATTTGGTCCACCGTACGCACCGCGACGCCTCTGATCCTGGCAGCGCTGGGAGGATTGTTCTCTGAGCGTTCAGGCGTCATCAACATAGCCCTCGAGGGCATGATGCTGGCGGGAGCATTCACCGCCGCTGCCGTAACCTACGCCGTCGGCAATCCTTTTATCGGCCTGGCTTGCGGAATGGTTGCCGGACTGGCGATAGCCCTGATTCATGCAGTGGTTTGCATTCGCTACCGAGCCGATCAGGTAGTTACTGGTACGGCCATCAATATTTTCATGTTTGGGATGCCTGCCTTTTTGAGTGGGGCGTTCTTTCTTTCGTCCGGCTCAACACCGCAGATTCCGCGCGAGCAACTGGTGCCGCGGCTGCCGATCTTTATTGCCTTTGCCCTGGTGCTGGTCACCTGGTATGTGCTGTACAAGACGCCGTTTGGATTGCGGCTGCGCGCGGTCGGTGAGAATCCCGAGGCGGCAGATGCGGCCGGTGTGCGCGTTGCCCCAATGCGCTACGCGGGAGTTTTGCTGTCCGGTGTACTCGCTGGTTTGGGTGGAGCTTATCTTTCGATTGGCCAATCATCGTTGTTCACTCGCAACATGACTTCGGGTCGCGGCTTCATCGCCCTGGCGGCGCTGATCTTCGGCAAGTGGCGGCCGGTGCAAACGCTGCTGGCCTGTCTCTTGTTCGGGTTCACTGAGGCCGTGTCATATCAGATGCAGGGCGTCGTGAAACTGCCTTCAGGAGACGATATCCCGGTGCAGTTTGTGCAGATGGTTCCCTACGTGCTGACGATTGTCGTGCTGGCTGGTTTCATCGGACACTCGCGTCCCCCGCGAGCTTTAGGTCAGCCCTACCAAAAAGAGAGGTAAGCACGAGACCGCGTTGTTACGGTGCTAATAAGTCAGTGCCACTCGTGTGCTGATCTGGAAAAAAACATGATTGAAGGACAAGCTTCCGCGACTCTCTATGCCCGAGCTGAACAAGCGGCGCGAACGATCCGCGCGCGCGCTAATCATGAGCCACGCGTCGCAGTCGTGCTCGGCAGCGGTCTGGGTGACTTTGTCGACACCTTTGAGAATGCAGTCGCCATCCCTTATGCCGAGGTCCCTGGCTATCCGACGTCGACTGCAATCGGCCACGCCGGCCGTTTGGTAATCGGTACCGTCAACAACGTCCCGGTGCTGGCGATGCAGGGAAGAGTTCACTTTTACGAAGGCTACTCGCTCGAACAAGTCACTTTTCCCGTGCGCACGTTCGGACTGCTCGGCATCAAGACGCTGATCCTGACGAATGCGGCTGGCGGTGTGAACATTGAGTTGAGCCAGGGCTCTTTGATGGTGATCAGCGATCACCTGAATCTCATGGGCGTCAATCCGTTGCGTGGACCAAACGACGAGCGCCTCGGCCCGCGCTTTCCGGATATGACCGAAGTCTACTCCAGGGAATTACAGCAGCGAGCGATTTCAGAGGCCAGTGCGATGGGAATTGATTTGCGGCGCGGCATCTACGCGGGTCTGGCGGGCCCGAGTTACGAAACGCCGGCGGAGATTCATATGCTCCGCGGCTTTGGCGCCGATGCGGTGGGGATGAGCACCGTGCCTGAGGCGATTGTGGCTCGTCATATGGGCATGCAGGTTCTGGGCATTTCCTGTATCACCAATATGGCGGCGGGTATCAGCGATCAGCTAATCAATCATGAAGAAGTGATGGAGACAGGTCGCCGAGTGCGCGATACATTTGCACGCTTGCTGGGCCGGCTGATAGTTTCGTTGCCAGGTGTTTAGAGTACAAGCTTTAAGCTTGTACTCTAAACACCTGTTTGGCGAGTGGCATTTTGGCATCGACAATGACATGAGTGATTCAGTGGGTATGATCATAGGCATTTGCGGTGGCACGGGGTCCGGCAAGACCACCGTAGCGAATGCGATTCTCAAAACAGTAAAGGCCGAGGACGTTGTTTTCATTCAACAGGATTCTTACTACCGCAATCTCAAGGATCTCCCCCTGGATTTTCGCGGGCTGGCCAACTTCGATCACCTGGATGCGCTGGATAACGACCTGCTTGTCTATCACATCAAGAAGCTAAAAGCCGGTGAGGCGGTCGACTTACCCAACTACGACTTCAAGAATCACACTCGCCTGAGCGAGACAATGCGCCTCGAGCCCAAGCCGATCGTAATCGTCGAGGGCATCCTGATTTTTTCGGACCCGCGCCTGCTCGAGCAGTTGGACATCCGGGTCTTTGTGGACACACCGGATGATGTTCGCTTTATCCGCCGGCTGCGGCGCGACATCGCCGAGCGCGCACGCACGGTCGAATCGGTAATTGAGCAGTACGAAGCGACCGTTCGACCGATGCATATGCAGTTTGTCGAACCATCAAAACGTCACGCAGACGTAATCATTCCCGAGGGCGGCCATAATCTCGTGAGCATCGATCTGATCAGCGGAAAGATTCGCGAAAAACTGGCTGGTGCTCTTACTACAGTCGGAGGTCAAGTTTGAGCGAATTGTCTGATAAAGAAATAGAAGAAGAAGTAGTACAAGCGGCGTTGAAGGCGCGGGAACGATCCGTGGCGCCGTTTTCGAATTTTCTGGTAGGCGCGGCAGTCAGAACAGACACGGGTAAAATCTTCACGGGCTGCAACATTGAGAGTGCCAGCTATGGTCTAACGGTTTGTGCCGAGCGCGTGGCCATCTGGAAAGCGCTTTCAGAAGGCGAGCGTAACTTTACCAATCTGGCGGTTGCCGCGGATACACAAACACTGACACCGCCCTGCGGTACCTGCCGGCAGATTATCTGGGAGTTTGCCAAGCACGCCGACATTGTGATGGTCAATTTGCATGGTGAGCGCGAGAGCTTGCACATTGAACACCTTTTGCCGCGTGCCTTTGACGCGCGCTTTCTGAAGGAATTCGTCGCGCTGAAGAAATAGGAAGGCTGCATTCCGATAGTGGGCTAGTTTCAATTCTCTGCGTTAACTCAGCGTGCTCGGCGCCTCTGCGGTGAGCGTGTTTGCGGCAGGATTCACCGCGGAGACGCAGACAACGCAGAGGTAGACGCAGAGAACACCAAATATGCCGACAAAAACGCTCTTGCTGATCCTCCTGGTGGTTATGGTTGCTATTACATCATCGCCGCATGTCTCCGCTCAATCCGGCAAGAAACGAGCCGACCTGGTTGTCATTGGCGGCAGCATTGTCACCATGGACGCGACGCGTCGAATGATCGATGGGGGCGCTATAGCGATAACCGATGGGCGCATCGTTGCCATTGGTCCGCGCGCAGAGATCGAGAAGACTTTCCTGGCCCGCGAAACCATCGACGCCAGCGGACGGGTGATCATCCCCGGCTTGATCAATGGCCACACTCACATTCCGATGACGCTGTTTCGTGGTCTGGCCGACGATCTCGACCTGCAGGACTGGCTCACGAAATACATCTTTCCCGCTGAAGCAAAAAACGTCTCGGAGGATTTCGTGCGCGTCGGCACGCGGCTGGGACTGGCGGAAATGATTCGCGGCGGCACCACGACCTATTGCGACATGTATTACTTCGAAGATGCTATTGCCGACGAGACCGCCAAGGCCGGCGTTCGTGGGGTGCTTGGCGAGACCGTGATCGATTTTCCCGTAGCCGATAACAAAACGAATGCCGAGGCGATGGCTTATGTGGAAAAATTTGTGAAGCGCTGGCAGGGAAACGATTTGATTATCCCGGCGATTGCCCCGCACGCGCCCTATACTGTTTCCGAAGAACATCTGAAAGCTGCGCGCGCTTTCTCTGATCGCACTGGAGCGCCGATTGTCACGCATATCTCCGAGACAAAAAGGGAAGTGGACGACAGCGTCAAAGCCAAAGGCGCGAGTCCCATCGACTATCTGGATCGGATCGGTTTTCTCAACAATCGAGTGATTGCCGCTCACGTGGTCTGGCCTTCAGCCGAAGAGCTCGATCTGCTCAAAAAGCTGAACGTGGGCGTAGTCCACAATCCGCAATCGAATATGAAACTGGCCGCTGGTGTTTCACCTGTGCCGAAGATGCTGAGCCTCGGTCTGCGCGTCGGCCTGGGCACAGACGGCGCTGCTTCGAACAATGATCTGAACATGTGGGAAGAGATGGACACCGCAGCCAAGCTGCACAAGGTAATTAGCGGCGATCCGAAAGTGATCTCGGCTCAGGAGGCTTTTGAACTGGCGACGATTCGAGGCGCCGCGGCGCTGCATCTGGAAAGGGAGATCGGCTCGCTCGAAGTCGGCAAGCGCGCCGATATTGTGATCGTCGAACAGGACTCGCTCAATCAAATGCCGCTTTACAATCTCTATTCCGATCTGGTCTATGCCACCAAGGCCTGGGACGTTCTCAGCGTCGTTATCAATGGTCGCGTGGTCATGCGCGAACGCAAGCTGCTCACTCTCGACGAAACGGCCATCAAAGAAAGCGCGCGTGTCTACCGCGATCGCGTGATGAAGAGTCTAGTGAACACGACGCCTTCGAAATAGCTTGTAAGACTTTAAGGGCCCGATCCCATAAAGGTGTGTTTCCCTACAAGGGCCGAATCAAACAGGGATCCTACATCGAACAGGAGATCGATTTGAACGAGCAGGCGTCCTGCTTGGAATGGTCCCGATTACCGAACAAAACAAAGAGGAATGCTTCTCGCTAGTGAAGTGTTTCCTAAAGTTCGCGTAACAAATAGTTGTTCGGTTTTCAGTCCCAGAGGGACGAAATATTTAGAGAGCCGAGTTCAAGAAGAACTCTGAAGTGCGTAGTGAAGATTAACCTCCCACAGCTTCAGGTAGTGACCTTATTTGTAACGCAAACTGTTAGTTTGCAATGAATGAATGGCATTCAACGGGCGCGCAAACTAACAGTTTGCGTTACAAAACCAAATGAGGGCACTACCCAACTTCAGGCTTGCTTCGGGCGCGGAAAATGTAGATAATGACTTCAACAAATTAAGTACTATCCCCGAGCGAGCATCAAGCTCGCTTTTTCGTTGGAGTTATCGTAGTGAAAATTGAAAGCGGCCCTCGTCCCCGAATTATTCAGATAGCCATTGCTCTGCTTATCAGCGCTGCCGGAGTGTCTGCGCAGACGCCAACCGGCGCCGGCACAACGCCGGGAAACCCACCGTCGTCGACGCCTGCTGCTACGCCTGCGACGGGAGTTGCGGCTCAGCCGGTAGCGGGGAGTTCAGTCCATTCAGGCTCTTCGCCTACGGTTGCGGTTACGCCTCCGGTCGTAAACGCGGCGGCGGTGAACGCCGCTGCGACTGCGGAAGCAGAGGGGTTACAGAAGCGAATGGACCGCGCGCGGGCGCTCGCCGCAGCGCATCAACTGCCTGCGGCGGCGATGGAACTCGAGTCAATTCGCGCTTCTGCTAAAGACGAAATGTTCCGGACTGTTTCTTCACTGATGCTGATGGGCATTTATCTCGAGGACGGAAACTACGCGCGCGCTGAGTCGATGTTGGAAGAGACATTCAAGCAACGGCTATCAAGTAATGAAACTTCGGTGCGCACTTATTTTGCTTTGGCCGGGCAGGCTGTCAACGGCGCCCGAGCGCACGTTGGGCGCTACCGCAACTTTGGCATCAACGTCGCGAATCCTGCGCTGCCCAGCGAAGCAACCGCCGATTTGGATCGCCTGCGTTCGCTGCTTGAGCGAATGACCGCCCAGGCTAAGGAGCTGCTGCAGCAGAACGCCAGGGACAACGATGCCTTTGCGTTACTCGAAGACATTTCCGGCATTCGCATCACACTGGCGCACGATAACGAAGACCGGGCGCGATGGCAAAACGAGTACAGTGCTGCGCGGGCAAAGCTGGCTACTCTGCCGGCGGAAGCTGCTTCGAGCATGCGTGCTGTCGGTACCGTACCCGGCGCCGCCGACGCATCGGCAACGAGAAGTGTCACTCCGGCGAGTGCCCCAGACTTGCAATCCCAGGCCCCAGTCCCGGGAGGCTCAGCGAACACTGCCACACCAAACTCCGGCGGCAATTCGATTGCGATGAATACAGGTACGGCAATCTCGAAACCCGCAGCCGCTGCGCCGACGATGTTCGAAGTCGGCTCGCTATACGAAAAGGCCACCAAGAAGGTCGAACCGACCTATCCGCAAACCGCCAGAAGCACAGGCGTCTCGGGGTTGGTCCGAGTCAAGCTGGTGATCGACGAATCGGGTTCGGTGGCGAACATCGTCTGGACTGAGGGTCCAGTGATGTTCAGACAGGCCGCTCAGGATGCCGTGCGCCAATGGAAGTTTCAACCTGTCGTCGTTGACGGCAAGCCGGTGCGCGCTTCCGGCTATATCGATTTTGGCTTCTCTCGATAGCAGCAGTGTCGGGCGTCTTGTCAGTACCGCCTGCGGTAGCGCGCCGGTGTAGCGAAACTGTTAGTTTGCGGTGCCTGCCCATAGACTCACGTCACCCAGGAAACGGGCAATCCCAGGCAACAGCGCAAGCTAACAGCTTGCGTCACCATGGCCGCTTTCTAATGTTGACTTAAAAGTAAGGTATCGCTTAGAATGGCAGCGAATCGAGCGCACTGGTTATGAAGATCTCCGCACAAGAAGAGTATGGGCTGCGTTGCCTTTTGCAGTTGGCGCGTGCTGAGCGAGAGGGCGAATCATTGACGCTGGCCCAGATTGCGCGCAGTGAAGGGATTTCCGTCGCCAATGCCGGGAAATTGATGTGGATTATGAACAAGGCCGGTTTGGTGCAATCGACGCGCGGCACCAAAGGCGGCTATACGCTCGCTCGGCCTGCGGACAAGATTCGCCTGAATGAAGTAATCCGCGTGCTTGATCACGACACGGTGCAGAATCATTGCCAGAGTTATACCGGTGTGATGGATAAGTGCGTGCATACGGGCGACTGCGGCATCCGGCCTGTGATTGTTGAGCTGCACCAGGTCGTTGATAACGCTTTGGCGGAAATCACGCTTTCGAAGTTGTTGGGGACGGAAGCAAAAGTCGACGAAATGCTGCACCGGATTCAGGGTCTGAAGGCACGCAGCGATTCAAGTCGTCTGCAAGCGTAGCGCAAGCTGTCAGCTTGCGTCGCTTAAGTTGAAAATCAATTTTCAGCGGAACCGGAGCGCTTTCGCAGCCTCCGCAAACTAACAGTTTGCGTTACAGCGGGCGGCGCAAAATCAGTTGATGAGGAGAGCGAGCTTAACTCGCAATCAAAATGAGCACGATCGAGATACTAGCAAACCAGGAATACAAATACGGATTTGTCACCGACATCGAGTCCGATACGATCCCGCGCGGCCTTTCTGAAGACACGGTTCGTCTGATCGTTGAGAAAAAGCAAGAGCCCGACTGGATGCTGGAGTTCCGTCTGAAAGCCTATCGCCATTGGCTGAAAATGACTGAGCCGCGCCACTGGCCCAACATCACCTATCCGCCCATAGACTATCAGGACGTTATTTACTACAGCGCTCCCAAACAGAAGGCGCTGAAGAAAAGCCTCGACGAGGTCGATCCCGAGTTGCTGAAGACTTTCGAGAAGCTCGGTATTCCCCTGACCGAGCAGATGCAGCTTGCCGGAGTGGCGGTCGACGCGGTGTTTGACTCGGTTTCAGTGGCCACCACCTACAAGGAAAAATTGAGAAAGCACGGGGTCATCTTCTGCTCGTTCACCGAAGCAATTCGCGAGCATGCTAATCTGGTGCGCCAGTACCTTGGTTCGGTGGTGCCGACAAACGACAACTTCTTTGCCGCACTCAACAGCGCCGTGTTTTCCGACGGCTCGTTCTGCTTTATTCCCAAAGGCGTGAAGTGCCCGATGGAATTGTCGACTTATTTCCGCATCAACAACTCTGAGTCAGGCCAGTTCGAGAGAACCTTAATCGTGGCCGAGGAAGGCGCGTCGGTTTCCTATCTGGAAGGTTGTACGGCGCCCAAGTTTGATAAGAATCAGTTGCACGCTGCCGTGGTCGAGCTGGTGGCGCTGGATGACGCGCAAATCAAATACTCGACCGTGCAAAACTGGTATGCGGGTGACAAGGAAGGCGTCGGCGGGATCTATAACTTCGTTACCAAGCGCGGCAAATGCGCGGGGCGCAACTCAAAGATTTCCTGGACACAGGTTGAGACGGGCTCGGCAATCACCTGGAAATATCCTTCGTGCATCCTGCAGGGCGACAACTCGATTGGCGAGTTCTATTCCGTCGCCCTGACCAATCATGCGCAGCAGGCCGACACCGGCACCAAGATGATTCACCTGGGTAAGAACACGCGTTCGACAATCATCTCGAAGGGAATCGCCGCCGGCCGCTCAAACAACAGCTATCGGGGTTTGGTCAAGGTAATGCCCAAGGCCGAGAACGCACGCAATTACACGCAGTGCGATTCGATGCTCATCGGAGCAGATTGTGGCGCGAATACCTTCCCGTACATTGAAGTGATGAACAATACTTCGCGGGTAGAGCATGAGGCCTCGACTTCCAAGATTAGCGAGGAACAATTGTTCTATCTGCAACAGCGCGGCATCTCGCAGGAGGATGCGGTCAGCTTGATCATCAATGGTTTCTGCAAAGACGTATTCCTGCACTTGCCGATGGAGTTTGCCGTTGAAGCACAGCGCTTGCTGGGAATGAAGTTGGAAGGCAGTGTGGGATAGAGTCCGGGTTTCAGGTATCGGGTGTCAGGTGTCCGACAAACTTCAGTTTGTCGCTGGCTTCGAATGAAGTCTGCATCGAAGGCCGTACGACAAACTGAAGTTTGTCGGACACCTGTCGCCCGATGCTTTTGAAGAATGAAGAGACGGAGCAAATTGTTTTCATGCTAGAGATTAGAAACTTACACGCCAGCGTCGATGGCAACGAGATTCTCAAAGGGATCAATCTGACCATTAACAAAGGCGAGATTCACGCGATCATGGGCCCGAATGGTTCGGGAAAATCCACCCTCGCAAAAGTTCTGGCCGGGCATCCGGCATACGAAGTCACTGCCGGCGAAGTGCTTTATGAGGGCAAGAATTTACTCGAGATGCCGACCGACGAACGCGCTCGCGCGGGCCTCTTCATGGCTTTTCAATATCCAATCGAGGTGCCCGGCGTCTCGAACGCTCAGTTCCTGCGGTTGGCTTACAACGAAAGACAAAAGCACAGAGGCGAGGAAGAGTTGGATCCGCTGGAGTTCAAGGACCTGCTAAAAGAGCGGGCCAAGGTTGTGCAGATGGATGCGAGCTTTATGTCGCGTTCGGTCAACGAGGGCTTCTCTGGCGGTGAGAAGAAGCGCAACGAGATTTTGCAGATGGCCGTGCTCGAGCCCAGGCTCGCCATTTTGGACGAGACGGATTCAGGGCTGGACATCGATGCGCTGCGAATCGTAGCCGGCGGCGTTAATCAACTGCACACCGCTGAGAATGCCACCATCGTGGTGACGCACTATCAGCGCTTGCTGAATTACATTGTGCCCGATTTTGTTCATGTGCTGGCCGCCGGGCGCATCGCGCGCGAGGGCGGCAAGGAACTGGCGCTGGAACTGGAAGAAAAGGGTTACGACTGGATTACCAGGGCCGCGTCCGTTTAGACAGGCACTTGCGCCCTGGTTGCCGTGGCGGACAAGTCCGCTTTCTAAACGGATTGGGACAGGCGTGGCCACCCTTAACCGGCGCCCACTCGGTAGGGCCTTAATTTGTAACGCAAACGTTAGTTTGCGCGACGATTGAATGGCGTTCAATGGGGCGCGCAAGCTAACAGCTTGCGTTACAGTTCACCGTCAGAGAACAACAAGTACAGATGATTACAGATACAGTCAAAGCTGAAGACAGTTACCAGGCAGCGTTTAGATCTCTGCAAGCTAACGCGTCCGGAGCGATCCCGTCGTGGCTCGAGCGCTTTCGCGAGCGCGCCATGGATCATTTCCAGGCATCCGGGTTTCCCGGTGTTACCGACGAGGAGTGGAAGTACACGAACGTAACGCCGATTGCCCGAGGAGAGTTTTCGCCGGTGGTTGGCGGCGGCTCTGCTGTATCGCTTACCGAAGCAGAGCTCTCGGCGTTCAGCTACCCGGAGGCTACCGGCAGCAGGCTCGTTTTTCTAAACGGCCTGCTCGTTGTCGAGAATTCTTCTCTCACGAAAGCGTCCACTGGAGTCGTTGCTCTTGGCCTGGATGAGGCTTTGCAAAGCGAGCGCTTCAGCGAGGTTGTGCGCGAGTTTCTCGGGCGAGTTGTTGAGCACCACGAAAATGGCTTTACAGCCTTGAATACTGCTTTTGCGGGTAATGGTGCTTTTGTCTTCATCCCGAAAGGCCTCGTCGTCGAGTCACCGCTGCACCTGTTGTTTCTTTCACGGCAGAGCGAGGAACACGCAAACGTTGCCGGCTTTCCGCGGGTGCTGGTCCTGGCGGAAGAGCATAGCAATGCGACGATCATTGAAAGTTACGCCGGCCTGGATGAGAGCATGCATTTTACGAATGCGCTCGTGGAAGTAGTGCTGAAGGATGGGGCGTCCCTCACTCATTACCGCGTACAGAACGAGAACGCGAAAGCCCTTCACGTCACCACCACGGGCGCAGAGCTGGGACGCCACAGCCGCTTTGACACTACCAACATCACGCTGGGCGCTAAACTTTCGCGCCATAACCTCAGCGTGACTATGGACCATGAAGGCGCTGAGTGCTGGGTCGATGGGTTGTATCTGGTCGGCGGAGACCAGCACACCGATACGCATTCGGTGATCGATCACAAACAACCGCACTGCACCAGCCATCAACTCTACAAAGGAATTCTGGATGGCAAATCACGCGCTGTCTTCAACGGCAAGGTGTTTGTTCGGCATGGCGCGCTGGGCACGGATGCGAATCAGACAAACAAGAACCTGCTGCTCTCAAACGAGGCGCATGTGGACACCAAGCCGCAGCTCGAGATTCTTGCAGACGATGTGAAGTGTGCCCATGGCGCCGCCATCGGCCAGCTTGACGAAGACGAGTTGTTCTATCTGGCCAGCCGCGGGATTCATCAGGATTTGGCGCGCAATCTGCTGACCTATGGTTTTGCCGAAGAAGTGATCGCCAAGATCAAGATCGATTCGATTAAGGCCCAACTTGATGAGGCTGTGCTGCATCGGCTGAATGCGAGGCTGGAGGCCTAACGGGGATGAGAATCAGATTTGGAGTGCGGCGGCAAGCGCAGCGCGACGACGCTTTGGATTGGCCTGGCAGGAAAGTCTCGTAAACAATCCAAAGCGGCGCCGTTGTCGCCGCACTCCAAATTCGTTGCGTCGATATGGGAATGGCTTTTTCAACAGCTTGCCAGTTTCTGAACGAGGGAGAGATTGATGGGATTGACTTACGTTGAAGGAACCGCTACCGGGCCGACAGAAAGAGAGGCCAGTGTTGAGTTCCTGGTAGACAGCGGCGCCAAGTATACGCTCTTGCCGGAAACAGCGTGGAGAGCGATTGAGCTATCTCCCAGACGCAGGATAACTTTTGTTTTGGCTGACGGCACTCATGTCGAACGAAACATCTCCGAATGTTACATCCGGATCCCTCAGGGGGAAGGGCACACGCCCGTGATTCTGGGTGAAACCGGCGACGAAGCATTGCTCGGCGTCATAACGCTTGAGGAGTTGGGATTAGTTCTAAATCCGTTTCAGCGGACACTGCAGCCGGCGCGGATGATGTTGGCCTGATGGGTTAATGACATGGCAACAGTAGAGAAATCAATCGTGGAACAATCGGCGCTAAAAACGGAATGGAACGTCGAACGCATTCGCGCAGACTTTCCGGTGCTGCATCAGACAGTCAACGGTAAACCGCTCGTCTATCTCGACAACGGCGCCTCTTCCCAGGTGCCGCAAATCGTCATCGATCGTGGCAGTACTTACCTTGAGCAGGAGCATTCGAACATTCATCGTGGCGTACACTACCTGAGCCAGAAGGCGACGACTGCTTACGAAGGCGCCCGTGAAAAGGTGAAGCGGTTTCTCAACGCGCGCGATGCCAAAGAGTGCATCTTTGTGCGCGGCGCGACCGAAGGGATCAATCTGGTGATGCACGGCTACGGCCGCAAGTTCATCGGCGCCGGCGACGAGATCATCATCTCGGCAATGGAGCATCACGCGAACATCGTCCCCTGGCAGATGCTTTGTGAAGAGAAAGGGGCGCATCTGCGAGTTATTCCGATGAATGATGCGGGCGAGTTGCAGCTCGACGCGTACGAGGCGCTTCTGAACGAGCGCACGCGGTTTGTGGCCGTCACTCACGTCTCGAATGCGCTGGGTACAATCAATCCCGTCCACGAGATCATCGATCGCGCGCACAAGTACGGCGTCCCGGTCTTGCTTGATGGAGCGCAAAGCGCGCCGCACATGCCGATTGACGTGCAGGCGCTCGACTGCGACTTCTTTGCTTTCTCAGGACACAAGATTTACGCGCCGACAGGCAGCGGCGTTGTTTATGGCAAAGCCGAACTGCTGGAGGTGATGAATCCGTTTCAGGGCGGCGGCGATATGATCAAGACCGTCACCTTTGAAAAAACCACCTACGCTGAATTGCCGAATAAGATGGAGGCCGGAACGCCGGCCATTGCCTCGCAGATTGGACTGGGAGCCGCGCTCGATTATCTGAACACGATTGATCGAGAAGCAGCCGCCGCGCACGAAGCCGAGCTGCTGCGCTACGCGACGGAAAAGCTCTCGGCTATCGAAGGCGTGCGGATTATCGGCACGGCTCGCGAGAAAGCGAGCGTGCTTTCGTTTATCATTGACGACATCCACCCGCACGACATCGGCACGATTCTGGATCTTGAGGGCATAGCTATAAGGGCTGGTCATCACTGTGCTCAGCCAGTGATGCAGCGTTTCAGTCTTTCGGCGACGGCGCGAGCTTCCTTCGCGTTTTACAATACTAAGGATGACGTGGACGCCCTCGTTAACGGTATTCACAAGGTCATAGAGGTACTCGGATAAATGTTATCAGTGGCTAATGTCTTATACGACGAACAAATAGTAGAGCACTCCAAGAAGCCGAGAAATCACAGGAGGATGGAAAGCTCTAATCGCATTGCGGAAGGTCACAACCCCTTATGTGGAGACCATCAGATTGTGTATTTGCTGATCGAGAACGACGTTATCCAAGACATTAGCTTTCTCTGTATTGGCGCTGACGCCGACGCGGCGAAGAACTGCGCGATCTCAACGGCTTCAGCAAGTATGATGACCAAAGCCTTAAAGGGTAAGACCGTAGCGGAAGCAGATACTCTCTTCAATGAGTTTCACGGAATGCTAACCGGAAGCCTCGATGAGGAATCAACGCCGAATGGCTTAGGTCATCTGAAGGTATTTTCCGGAGTGCGCGAATTTCCCGTGCGAGTAAAATGCGCTACCCTCCCATGGCACACGCTCAGGGCCGCGATAAACAATCGAGACAGGATATCAACGGAGTAGTGCCCGTTCCTGATCTGCTCTGGTTGTTCTCATTCATGCCTGAACTCGAGTCGGTCGGAAAGTCTTTTCCCAGCTGTCTTCAGACAGCTTTCCCGAAGGGTTGCTAGCCCAGCCATTTTACGGCTGGGTAGAGGGCGATTTTTGATATTAGCCCATTTTAACGGGCTTCACGGGTGAGCTTTAGCATGCTGAAGCGGTGGCGGGAAGGACGCTAAAGCGCCCTGAGCGTTTTTTGCCGCTCCGTTTACCAGCCCTACAAGGGCTGGCCTATTAACCCTTCGGGAAAGCCGCGTGAACGCGGCTCGTTTTTCGACGATCGACGCGGCGCCTCACTGTCATGCATATAAAGGCTCCGCTACTGGATTCAAGTCTCTCAAAACACTCGTCCCCGGAACTCTCTCTTTCAGCGACTCTTAGGTTCATTCGCCACAGGCCAGCAGAGGTGAGGCTTGAACCCAACGCAGTAAGAGGCCCACGTTGACCCGGGAAGCAGGCTCGGATTAGTATCCTTCGCGTTCAATTCACCACAATCATGCGGACTTCAGAAAAAAAACTCAACTATCTCGAAATCAACAAGGAGCAATATCGTCATGCGTTCCATCATTCGCACGGTCATCGTGGTGAGCCTATTTGCCTCCTTCCTTCCGGCCCAACGTGCGTCAGTTGTCGCTACTTCATTAACCGCGGCTGGCCCGACTATCCTGAAGCGCACTATCGAAGTCTCAACTTACCGATTCCTGCGCTACTGGCCGAACCCGAGTGCCCGCGAGCCGCAGTACAACACCTGGTCCTGGGTGCCGCGAGTTTCCTTCGAGTTGCTTGGGCCAGTGCCCGGTGGCGGCCAATGGTACGTGGATTTTCAAACGCCCGAGGGCAAACCGTGGATCAGCTACAAGTGCCAGACCGATGAACTGCAAGATGACGTCGCCGGTAAAGTACAAACACCGACATCCGACGATGACGAAAAGAAAGCCATCACGCAAACTGGTCTGTTCCCTTTCAAGATCCGTCTGAAGAACGCCCTGGCGGGGACCGACACGGTGATGTTCGAAGGCAAGGCCAAAGTCGCCACCTATATTCCAGATCAAAATATTCCCGAGTACAAGGGGAAGCGTGAATTCTATGTCGAGCAGGACTGGCGGCTGCCGATGGGCATTATCTGGCTCAATCCGACGATGGACGAGAACGTGCCGCCACTCTCTATGAGTATCTGGTTTAAGGGGGCCAAGTCCAAACTTGACGCGTTCCTGGTCCATAACGGGCGACCAATCGCGACCGTGGAAAATTCCGGCAGTAGTCCGGAAGGTGAAATCAAAACGGGCGTCGGCGACCCGCAGGGAACCTGGGCCAGACACACGTTTACCTTTGCAAAGGTGCGCGGTTTCAACAAGGACACGAGCGCGAATAGTTATGCCGCCATGTATTTTCTGGATAAGAATCCGGGTGACTATGAGGTGCGCGTGCTCCGCGATGGGAAACTTGCGCGGGTGGCGAAGTTTACAGTGGGCACGGACGGCTGGCCTTCGGATAACGGCGTTGCCGCAAACAATAAGTTGGGTGGCATTCGCAAAGTCATCGGCGTTCAAGTCATCGGCGATCAGGACAAGGGTTACAACCCTCAATCCTGGAAGACGGACATGATGTATGGCAATTCGTTGGCCGGCTTCAGCGCGCCATAGGGGCTAGTCGAAGGTTGATTGTAGCTGAGGTAAGTGCCAGCACTCAGATCTTAAACTCCTTAGCGCCTTTGCCCCTTTGCGTGAAAACCGCTTTGTTGTTGATGCTACTATTCATCAAGAAAAAATTTTCACGCAAAGGCGCAAAGAGGCGAAGGCGCAAAGAAGATCTACTTACGGCTGAGGCACACTGCATCGCCAAGCTTCCCGCCATCGCCAAGCTTCTGTAGACCATGCTTCCCGGCAGCCGACTGAACTGAGAGAGGAACTGAACAAATGAAACTTCCTGCATTTAGAATTGCGCTTGTCGTGCTCGTCTTCTCGCTGATTGCTGGTTGGTCTCGTGATCTCGCGGTTACCTCTGTCAACGCCAACCAAACCGGACCCGTCGTCTTGAAGTACTCAGTGCAGGTGACCGCAAACCGCCTGTTGCATTACTGGAGGGCGCCTGAAACGGACAACTATTGGAGCTGGATGCCGCGCGTCAATTTTCTGGTGATGGGACCAGTGATGGCGGGCACAGTCTTCACCATCGATTTTACGAATCCCGATGGTTCGGCGTGGTACAGCGTTGACTGCCAAAGCGAGTCAATCGAGGTCGGACGCTGGGGAGGCATCGGAACTCCGGCGATTACTACGCACGTCGATAAGCGGACGACGCTCGCAACCGGCGCCTTTGGTTTTACGATCAGGACGAAGAACGAAGTGATGGGCACCAATGCGACGCTCTTTACAGGCAAATTCAAAGTGAGCAAGTTTCATGTGGGCAACAACCTGCCGGCGTTCAAAAACCAATTTGAGTATTACGTCGATCAGGATTGGCTCCTGCCCCTTGGCTACCTCTGGCTGTCGCCACAGATTGATCCCAGGTCGCCGGCGCTGGTGGCGACCATGTGGTTCCGCGGCGAATCCGACGACACCAAACTCGCTGCCTACCTTTTCTATAACGGCAAACAGATCGGCAGCACTAAGGAGCAAACAGGCAGCGCTTCCTCGGACGCAAAACTGCTGACTAACGGCAACGACAAGGATCCGCGCTGGGAGCGTTGGAACTTCCGTTGGAATTTGGTGCGAGCCTACAACACCGACACCAACAATAAGGCCAGTCTGTTTTTGCTGAGCAGCAACCCCGGCGAGTATGAAGTAAAGGTCTTGCGTGACGGTGATTTGGCTCGGTCAATGAAATTCACGATTGGTAGTGACGGAATGTTCGTGGACAACGGTGTGGCGAAGCAAAACAATCTCGGCTGGTTGGGATTAGTGCTGCCTGTGAAAGTGCTCGGCAATAGCGACGGCCAATGGGACGTTAGTGCCTGGAAGACCGGAGCGTTTTACGGGAATCCACTGTCTGGCTTTAGCGCTCCGTGATTTACTGGAACGTATTTGGACCGTGAATTACTGGGACCGCGGGCGTCCCGCCCGCCTCATTTCAAGCAGTCATTCAGGTGAACGTGCAGGCATCCGTGATCGAGCATCGAATATTGGCTACCGATGAGCGGGCGGGACGCCCGCGGTCCCAGTGTATTCAGGCCCAGTGTTTGGGCTCGTGGTTTCACTGGCCATCTTCGCTTATTTACCTGACAAAAATGCAACGTCGGGGCATAATGCTCACACGTCCAAATCCGCTGGAGCCACCAATTCGTGATCATTTCCGCCATCGAGTTACGCGAAATCCGTCTGCCGCTCATCCACTTTTTCGAAACCAGTTTTGGTCGCACAACGGAAAGACGCATTGTGCTGGTGCGTGTCGTTGATCAAGACGGCGCCGAAGGCTGGGGCGAATGCACTGCCGGTGAGGGGCCCTTCTACAGCAACGAATGGGTGGACTCTGCCTGGGCGATATTGAGAGAGTTTCTCGCACCCATGGTACTTGGTCGCGAGGTCAGTGGAGCTGCGGAAGTCTGGGGCCTGATGAAAGCTGTGCGCGGTCACCGCATGGCCAAGGCAACCATCGAAACCGCTTGCTGGGATCTGGAAGCTAAGCGTGCTGGGGTGCCGCTTTGGAAACATCTGGGAGGCGTACACACGGAGATTGACTGCGGGGTGTCGATCGGAATTCAGGATTCTCCGGAAAGCTTGATTGCAAAAATCGAAAAAGAAGTGAGCGCCGGTTACCAGCGTATCAAGATCAAGATCAAACCGGGTTGGGATCTGAAAATCATCGAGCAGGTGCGTAATCGCTTTCCGGACATTCGGCTGATGGGTGATGCAAACTCGGCCTATACATTGAAAGATGTGGCGCTCTTCAAATCTCTCGAGCCGTTCAACTTGATGATGCTTGAGCAGCCTTTGGCCCACGACGACATCTTCGATCATGCAGAGTTGCAACGGCAGATTTGCACTCCAGTTTGCCTGGACGAGTCGGTGCGCTCGGCCGAAGATGCGTTGCATGCGATCCAGCTCGGCTCGTGTCGGATCATCAACGTAAAACTCGGCAGAGTTGGCGGACATGCAGAGGCCAAGCGGGTCGAGCAGGTTTGTCGTGAGAACCGGATCCCGGTGTGGTGCGGTGGGATGCTGGAGTCCGGTATCGGCCGGGCTCATAACATCGCCATGTCGACCCTGGCCGGTTTCACGTTGCCGGGTGATGTTTCAGCCAGTGCTCGTTATTGGGAAGAAGACGTCATCGAGCCGCCCGTAACTGTATCCGCCAGGGGAACGATCGCTGCTCCCGAGAAACCCGGCATCGGCTATGACGTGAACGTCGCTCGAGTAGATCACTTGACGGTGCGCAACGAGCGAATCAACGGCGCTTGATCCTTACCTGAAGAGCTTTGTAAGAGATCGAGCAGGTAGCTGAAAAAAATGATTACGATCCACGAAAGCACACGAAGCAGCACGAAGTCACACGAAAAAAGCTGCTGTGTTCTTAGTGTTATTTCGTGTTCGTTAGGGTGACTTCGGGGATCGCGCGGGACTCTTTGATTCATTCACCTGTTTTTCAACAGCCTGCTACGTCTAGTGCAAAAGGGGGTATGGCGGACATCATATTCCGCTGCGACACCTAATGGCAGTCCAGGTTACCAATTCCAACACCGCGGAACTCCGCGACTATTTCGCTCGGCGACAGAGGGAGACGCTGGCGCTCACGCGTACACTGGTCGAAGCTGAGTCGCCGTCGGGTAGCGAGGCCGGCAGTAAGGCAGTCGTGTCTTTGCTCGCGGCTGCGGCGCGAAACATTGGCGCCGTGACCACGATTGAGCGTGTCCCCGCTGAGAACTACGGCGAGCATTTGCGCGTGCATGCATTTGGAGATCAGCGCACCAGGGGGAAGACGATCCTTTTGATTGGACACACGGATACGGTTCATCCGTTTGGCTCGCTGGAGCGGCGTCCCTGGCGCGTTGAAGGCAACCGCGCCTATGGACCAGGCGTGTTTGATATGAAGGCCAACTGCGCCATGGTGATCGAAGCGATTCGCGCCTTAGCCTCGCTTAATCTGACACCCAGCAGCCCGATTGTTCTGCTGCTCACTTGTGACGAAGAGACTGGGAGTATGAGCGGCCGTGGGTTGGTCGAAGCGGAGGCCAGGCGCGCACGCGCCGTGTTCGTGCTTGAGCCACCGGCCGGCGGAGGACGAGTCAAGACGGGAAGGAAGGGAACCGGCATGTTTACCATGGAGGTGCGCGGACGCGCAGCGCATGCGGGCCTCGAACCCGAAAAGGGTGTAAGTGCGATCGTGGAAATCGCTCGGCAGATAGAGCGCCTGCACGGACTCAATGACTACCGCACGGGAATCACCGTAAACATTGGCGTGGTCCACGGCGGCACCACTTCGAATGTCGTGGCCGCGGAAGCTACGGCCGAGATCGATCTGCGCTTTGCAAAGAATGAAGAGGGAGCGCGAATGGAACAGTTGATCCTCGGGCTGCGTCCCTTCGACGATCGCGTTCAACTGGTCGTGCGCGGAGGCATCAACCGCCCGCCGCTGGAGCGCAGCGAAAAGGTGTTGGCCCTTTACGAACAGGCCAAAAATATCGCAACCGTCCTGGGCTTTGAGTTGGGCGAGGCACAGGTCGGCGGCGCTTCGGACGGAAATTTCGCTGCGGCTGTAGGCGCGCCGGTGTTGGATGGCCTGGGCCTTGACGGCGACGGCGCCCATGCAACTCACGAACACATCCTGATCGATGACATTCCGAGGCGCGGGGCGCTGTTGGCTGGGTTGATTGCCACGCTCTAGTGTCCTGTCTCTAAAGTTCTAGTAACAACTAGTCGTCCGTTTACGTATCAGTTATAAAGGAGAAACTGATGCGAATAGGACGACCGATACCAGCACTGAGCTTGACCGACGACGA
>Ga0179594_10000119_pt1 | contig 25231 bp, 23 predicted proteins | sample CZOMad1_1_08_16f_FD_148625 | JGI IMG/M metagenome (GOLD analysis project Ga0179594, IMG submission 148625) | Vadose zone soil fungal communities from Angelo Coast Range Reserve, California, USA - CZOMad1_1_08_16fungal (Illumina Assembly) | ecosystem: Environmental > Terrestrial > Soil > Vadose...
ATCGCGCTCCGTGGCTTAACCGGAACTGTTATGGTCTTCTTGATGTCGCCTGAAAACTGCAGGGCCAAAGTGACTTTGTCCCCTTGCTTTAGTTCCTTCTTTAGTCCGATCACCATCAGGTGGTAACCACCGGGTTTCAATTCGGCCTGGCCGCCGGCAGGAATGTCGATAGTTTCAACTCGGTGCATCTTCATCATGCCGTCAACGAGTTCCATCTTGTGAAGCTCAACGGACTGCGCGACATCCGAACTGGCAGATTGCAGAGAGATATCGGCGCCCGTGTGATTCTCAATGACCATAAAGGCCGCGGTGATTTTTTGCGAAGGTGGTCCTTCCTGCACCCAAGCGTCGCGTATCACGACGTCCTCGTCATTCGTTTCACCCGCACGCGAAAGAGCCAGGCGCGACTCACCCGGCAAAACGCAAATCGAATTGGAAGAACTATGCTCACCGGCAATGTTTGGCGCGATGATGAGACATAGAAGAAGCGGATATGCGAGATTAGTCATGTGATGTTCCTTTCCTAACTCAAACTTCGCTAGGCCATCAGGCAAACCTGCTTTTGCCAGATGAATGCCCTGCACTGACGGACCATGCGTATGTTGACTCCTACGCGCAAAACAAACGATTTCGTGCTCGTCTTCTGGGACTATAGTTAGGGTCTCAACAACACCGCTATGACTAAATGACGACCAATTCGGACATTTCCGGAATTGCCCCGTAGTCAAAGACTTCACCAATGACCTCTGCTCATTCGGTTGGTTCGGAACTCGATGGCCGAATTTGTCGTGACTTTGTCATGGCACGTGCCTGACGCGGCAGTTATCCTTCACCCGAAGGTTCTATGAAGAACTGACCGGTTCCGCCCGATGGTCTTTCGGCTGGAGGAAGCTAAGCAATGAAATTCGTGTCATTGATCATGTTCGTGGCAATCGCCTTGGGCTCAATGGCCACCGCGCCATCGATATTCGCACAAGCACGCATCGGCATGCCGTCCAAAGCGGCAGCGGCAAAGTCCGGCTTGTCTATTATCAATGACGACCTCGAAAGGGCCCTCGCCGAGGCGAACAAGCGGAAACTTCCTTTGTTCGTCGAGGTTTGGGCTCCCTGGTGATATTCCTGCCGCCTCATGAGAGCGACGCTTGCCAGCGGCGCTGTCAAGAGGTACGCCGGACGGTTCGTCTGGCTTGAACTCGACATCGACAAACCCCTCAACCAGCCGTTCATCGCGCGACACGGGGTGACGTTTACGCCAACCATCTTTGTGCTCGATCCCGCGGACGAGCGGACGACCGCCACGAAGTTCGGCGGAATGACAGTATCCGAGCTGTACCTGTTCCTCGAGCGTGGAGAAAGAGGTGTCAAGGGCCTGACGAGTTCACCGGCTGATGCGGCGTTGGCCCGCGCCGAGGAGATGCTCGGCCGCAACCAACTGACCGATGCCGTGGCCGCATATCGCGAGGCGCTTAAGCTTGCCACGCCGGGATGGCCCGAGCGAGCCCGCGTGGTCGGGTCCCTGATCAAGACGCTCATGTACGTCCGGCAGGTTCAGGCCTGCGCCGAAATGGCAGCCGCTGAGGCGCCCACGATGCTCCGAGATTCAACCTTCGCGCCCGTAGTGCTTCCGGGCTTTGGCTGCTCTCTGGCAGGCGAGACGGCGCCCTGGGCCGAGTCTGCACGCAAGATTCTCGAGCCCCTTGCAGTTGAGGCCGTGGCCTTACCGTCGACCCTGCGCGACAATCGTTTCCAGCTCTATCAGATGTTTATGTCTGCAGCGCTACAGAGTGGTGACAAAGACAAGCTTGCGAAATGGGGAGGACGATGGCTCGATGAAATCGAGGTCACGAAGCCGGCCGATGACGACGAGCGATCGGCGCTTGATATCGCTCGGGTCGACGCCGCGGACATCATGAACGATCCGGTACGCGTGCTGCCGGCACTGATCGCATCGGAACGGGCGATGCCCACAAACTACAGCGCGTCGCTGCGGCTGGCTCAAATCGCGGCTGCGGCGAAACGCTATGACGAGTCCCTGGCAGCGTGCGAGCGCGGTCTGGTGAACGTGACCGGACCGATTGGACGGAGTTGGCTTCTGCAAACCAAGGCAGAGGCTTTGCTAGGTAAAGGCGACGCGACCGCAGCGCGCAACGTGCTGGAAGAGGCATTGCAGGTGGCACAAACCATCGGTGAGAAGCGAAAGCGTGACCAGCACGTCCGTAATATTACACAAGCGATTGCTGAGACAAAGAACAAACCGTAGACTGGGTCCATTTTTCAGTTGGCTATCACTTCAAAGAATCAAGCGCTGCGCGAATATCTATATTCGTCGGGCGCACTCGGTAATTAGCTTCAACCTTCATCCAGACGACGAGGCCGCTCTTGTCGATCACATACACCGCCGGATGTGGAATGCCGTCATAATCCTTACTGTCATAAGCCGGATCGCGCAGGCCATATGCATCAATAGTGCGGTGCCCTGCGTCTGAGAGCAACGGGAATCGGATCGGCCCTCGTCCGTCGCTGCCAAGCAACTCCGCAAACTCTTTGCTCTCAGCCGGCGTGTCGATGCTGATCGCATAAATCACCACCGGTTCATTCGGTTTCAAGCGTGAGCGCAACTCGGCCAACTGCCGAGCACAAAACGGTCACCAGGAGCCACGGTAGAAAACAAGAATGGTGGCTCTCTTGCCAACCTCTGATGCGAGCGCAGTCTGCTTGCGCTGTTGATCTTCCAGCGTGAATTCCGGTGCTCTCTCTCCCACTTGTACGGGCGTCGTGCGAACCACCGGGTTCTTTGCAAAAGGGACGCTTTGCGCACTCGAGCATGAAACGCTAAGAATCATGAACAAGAGTGCCGGAAGCAGTTGCAACTTCATGTATGGTCTCCTCAAGTTCTCTCCTGGTTGCTATCTGGCGGCAGCGATGTTTCAAGATGGCAGGGACCTTTCAGCGGCTATCTGGAGGTATGATGCCGTTCATGCGCAGATATTCCACTAGTTGACCGTGGTGATTGAACGAGTGGGCAATCGCGTCGACTACGAGACCGATTCGGGTTTCCATGCCGAGGCGAAGGCGACCCTTCGACGCCCCGGCGAGGGGGTCGACTAAATTCTTTTCGTCAATCGCAGCGACTCCTTTGTGCAGCGCGGCGAACGATCCCTTGAGGTACTCCATCACCTCTGCTTTTGTCTTGACTGACTCTGGGCCGCTTTCATTTGCCTGGTCAGCCGTTGGCTTTCCGAGCAGCAAATACACAGCCATCGCATAGTTATTGGCTGCCAGGTGTTTCACCTGTTCAGCGAAGGTGCGTACGCCTTTGAATTCGCCGCCAGTTGGCGCAAAGGAGTACTTGTCTTCGGGCATGGCATCAGCGAGCGGCACCAGATGCGTTTCGGTATTCGTGACCCAGATGTCCAGAACTTGCGCAGCCGAGTGGCGCTCCGCCGGCTAGTCGGATTGCGCAAACGCGACACTGCCGCAGGTCAGCATCAGGGCCGCACATCAGTTTCATTAGTTTCATAAGTTCTCCCGGAACCTCGGAATTTTGGTATTCGCGACCCGGTCATCTCCAGTGAGTCACGAGCGTTCGCAGGATAGGATTTAAACGGGTGATCGGCCAGTGCCAGAAGTAACGACTGACACTCCGCACTCGGTCGAATAAATCGACGATCCAAAGGAGAACAAGCCAAGAGTCTTAGACCAGACGGCCGAAGCCTTCTGTTTGCTATTTTGCTCGTCTGTATTTACTCATTTCTGCTGCGGGCGAATTGCACTTTGTTGATTAAGGAGATTCTGGAACTCCAAAGCACCTCTATTGAAGCCGGAATGTCGTGACATTGTGTCTGCCGGCGTCATGTCTCGGCCCATGCCGAACGTATTTTCTCTTGGCGCGCCACTGCCGAGCCCGGATCTAGCTACGTCATTCGTGATATCGGAGACCGCATTCAGAAACGCCGCAACAAAACCGACAGGGTCCTTATTCATGATCCAGTTCCCCACACCCCGTGTGTCGCCAGCGAATTGGTGAGCCATCTCATGCGCTAGAGTGTCCAGATTCGCATCTCTCACATTGATTCTGCTTACTGCATACCCCTTGCTTGTTATTTGACTATCTCCTGCGTTTCCCGTGTCTGTAACCAAAACATTCTCCGCGCCCTTGTCGTAGTTTTTAGAATCATTCAGGGCTCCCGTCGTATATCTAACATCCAAATGAATATGGGCGTCACCGTATTCGTCTTTGGCCTCTTGGAGTTGCTTCCCAAACGCCTCCTTCTGCTTGTCTGTCACGCCTTTTCCATCATTCGCATTCCTGTCATAGATCACGTGCACTTTGACGGTGACGCATTTTGCATCTTTCGCGCAATCGTCACCAGTTTCCTCTTTCAGGCCGTTTGGATCGACAAATCTTAGTGGATTATTCAAAGCATAGGTATAGCGATTCCAGGTCTGAGGATCTGAAGTGCGTGCACTGGCCATGAGCGGATCGGCGGTCATGAAGCGACCAATGGACGAAGAATCATATCTAAATCCAAAGTTATCCAGCCCTGATTCGGCATCGCGTTCCTTACCGGTAAATTTGTGAGTAGTGCCGGTGCCGCCGGCGATTTGTTCGCCGTAGGGCAGGTAGTCCATTGAGTCGAACAGCGTTTTATCGAGGTTGGTGACCAGCCCCGTCGAACCAAGATGGTCTTTGTGTACAAAATAGGTAGCGCCGTTCTTGTACTGCGCGAGCAGTTTTTCTCCAACGTACACATAGCCTGCCGACCAACAGGGGACGCCGGCGCCGCAGCCGTTCATCATCACCTCGGCGACTGCATTTCCTGAGCCGTTATAGACGTAGTCGGTCCAGATACCGCTGACCGTCTTGCGCACACGCTGACCGGACACATCGTACAAATAAGTGGCCGTGTTGCCGCCATCCACGGAGACAACACGATTCTCGGCGTCGTAGGTATAACGGTGAATGCCGTCGTTGGTCAGGTTGCCGGCAGCGTCATAGACATATGCCGGCCCCAGGAGCACATTGCCCGACGCGTCATAAGTATAAGGCGCGCCCAGGCGATTGTTGGCGAGCACGGTGACGTGAGACTCCACGCACTTCCCGGCCGTCGCTGTCTGGTCCGTACGGTTGCCCCAGGGGTCATACTTCCAGGCAAGCCCCGCGCAGGGATCGCCGGGAGATGACATTGTCGACAGACGGTTCAGCGGATCATAGCCATAGCTGCGATTGAAAGTCTGCGCTCCGGTGGCCTTAACCGAGGTGACATTCCCGTTGTCGGTTGTGCCCAGATTGAATCCGTAGGTGAAGTCCTGCACATTTCCAATAGGAACAGGATCGGTGCAATTCGATAAAGACGAGCCGGACGAGTTCACATTCAGCCGGCACGGCTGTAGCCGCGTGTTGTAGGCTGCGGTTTCCACGAGGCCATTGCCCAGAGACATTTTTCTGACCGCTTCGCTCGGGTAGTAGCCCGTGGTTGCGTCCACCGTAGCCAGACTCCCCGGATGCTGCGCGTCAACCATCGGCGTGGTCAGTTGCGTAAACCGGCCCGCGGAATCGAACGACTGGTTGAAAGTGGTTCCCATGCCATTGGTATAGGAAGTCATGTTGCCGCCCAGGTTATAGGTATAGTTGACCGGGTAGCCTGCTCCCCCACAGTTGTTGGGAGTGCATTGATTGTTGGCGGTAAGCCGACCCATCACGTCATAGCTGAAAATCGACGCGGCCAGCACGGTAGAGCCGCTGGAAACAGATTGACTTGTCAACCTGCCCACCGGGTTAGAGACCGTCACCCCTATGGGTGCTGTTTCGTCATAGCTATAGGAAGCGGTGGGTGTAGTACCGTCCGAATACGATTTGGACTTCACGCGATGCAGCGCGTCATAGGTATAAGTGGTGGTGACGGTGGCCGCACTTGTCTGGTTGGGCGCGGGCGAGGTCTTCGTAATTAGGTTGCTGTCATCGTCGTAACCATAGGTGACCGTGCCCGACTCGGAATTCGTCGCGCTCAGCAGGCGCCCCAGTCCGTCATAGGTAAAGCTTCGATTTCGCGGCGTGGCGCCGTCGCCGTTCTGAGCCACACTGAGCAGGTTACCGAGAGCGTCATAGCTGTACTGAGTCACATAAGGATTGTTGTTCAGCGCGTCCGCGTCTTTGCCGCCGCTGAACCCGAGTTGCATAGGTGCTGCTAGCGGGACGGAAGTAATTCGCTGAACCTCCCTGAATGAAGGCCACTTGGCCCGGGCCTGAGCTGACGGTTGTCCACTCATAGGTGATCGAGGCTCCTGTGGGCAACATTACATTGGTGATCTCGCCGTACCCATCGTAGGCGAAGGTCCACTTGGTGCCGTCGGCCAGAATCGCTGCTGACAGCGCCGGCAGCGTATTGGGCGTAGTTGGATTAGGGGTGATGCCGACGCCGAACACGCCTTCCTGCACCGGGGTGGAAGTTCCGTTACCATTGGGTAGGCTCACATTAAACGCGGTCTTGGCCGTACTGTTGGCGAAGCAAAGCTTGATTTTCTGGGTCGTACCGTCGGCCGCGCTGTAGTTCGAGAGCCAGGGACCATAAGTAGTAAGCGTTCCCGCTGGGCAGCCAGTTGTATCAGGCGCCAGGCCGCCGGTTTCCAGCGGCAGCACTCGGCCCAGCGTATCGGCCCCACCGGCCACAGCACCCGCCGGATCCTTGAGGTTCATGAAGTTGCCATTGCTGTCGGTAACCTTGTACGCCCCTTGGATCTGCGGGCAGTCGAGGACGCCCATCGGGGGCGTCGTCACGCATCGGATAGTAGATCTCGCCGGTAAATTTGTTTGTAAGGGGAGGAAGATTGTTAGTGGGCAGAGTAGACAGCGATGGACAGAGACCACCTCCGCCACCAAAGGGCTGGAAGTTGGCCACGAACTGGTTGCCTTTGCGGTCGGTTATCGTAGCAATGTTCGGGACTCCGTTGCTATCCGTGCCGCTCATCGTCACGTGATAGCCGGTGGTGTCCATTGTCTCCATTTCCTGCGGGCTGGCCGTTTCATATTGATGAGGCGTGCCGTACTCAAGGACCACCAGCTGGTGACTGGCTCCATCCGGTGTGATCAGCGTGTAATTGAGGGAGGTAAAATCCTGAATACCAGTCCCCGAGTTGTACGATTCGTCCATCCGCTGAAGGGACATGTCCACTGACCGCTGCAACGTCACTCCCGTGCCACCACCAAACCACTGACATTGGTAAGAGGTCGGATCATTGCGATCAAACCAACAATTCACCTGCCAGGTCTTGGAGTTAAAAAGCAGAATGTCCTGTAAGCTGAACTTGCCACGTTGTGGGTAGTCCGGAAGCAACGGCGCATGCAACGTGAGATTGCCGTTCATCAGGTTGATGCTGTCCAGATGCGTTCCGTCGTAGGAGCCATACGGCTTGAAACCCTTCTCCAGGTTTGTTTGAGTCTGTGCCCAAACCGGGGCCGCCCCGCATACCACCAACATCACGGTCAAGCCAAACAGGCGCACGATAGCGCTCATCGTGGTCCAACGCGCACAGTTCTTCAGCATCTCTAGCGGTCTCCTCTTAAGAGTTATGGTTTTTCACGGAGAATCGGAGATTACCTTCAGGATGGAGCCGCGGTCTTCCACGGGATTACAAACTTTTTCACTGAATTAACGGCGTACCTGTTGACGGTATGCGCCTGGCGTGACGCCCATGATTTTTCGGAAGGCAGTTGAGAAGTGGCTCTGGCTGGAGAATCCGCAATTCAAAGCGATCTCGGCCAACGATGCCTCTGAGTGACGAAGCTGTCTGCAAGCAGCCTCGATTCGCGTCCGGCGCAGGTAGTCGCCCGCCGTGCAGCCATAAAAGCGGCGGAAGGTCTGGGCCAACTCCACTTGATGCACGCCCGCAACGGTTGCGAGTTGCCCAAAGCGCAGAGGCTGGTCAAAGGAAGTCTGTAACTGTTCACGAACGCGTTCAAGCCATCGAGGCGGCCGCCGGTAGGCACCTTCGGCGCGTCGCAGAGCGCCCAGGGCTTCCAGAGCCAACCCCTCTAACGATAGCGGTGTTACGTCGTCCTGTTTGGAAAACTCCTCATAGGCGCGTGCGAGCACTAGTGACAACGATCCACCAGGGCTATGCGTCGGCCGTTCGAGTGGCACGCCAAACTCCCGGCCGATTTGTATCAAGCGCTTTGAGGGTTCGAATAGAAACGTTCGCACTGGCATGTTCAGGGCCACCGTCCAATGAGGCTCCGCACCGCCCGGATGATAGCCAGATGTGTGGGGTTTCCAGATGTCCGACTGGCTCACAGTGCTCAATCGATAGACCCCATTGATCACGAAAGCAAAGTACGGCGCCTTATGCGAGTGTGGCGGCAGGCCACCCGTGTACTCGGTCTCAATGAAGGTAGACTCGAAAACCTGCACGCTCGCCAACCGGCGCCCTAAGAATTTACCTGGCTTGAGCTCTTCGCACATTATTTGGAGACTGCTCGGCCACTATCATTTTCTTACGCTTCTCGCCGCCTCTTTCATTTGTCAAGAGGCTGGCACCTTGTACGAGAACTCCTCGCAAGTCGAAGCCACGCATGCGGTCAGTCCAACAATTCACCTGCCACGTTTCGGAGTTAAACAGCAGAACGTCTTGTCAGCTGAGCTTGCCGCGTTGTGGATAGTCCGGAAGGAGCGGCGCATGCAACATGAGGTTGCCGTTCATCAGGTTGATGCTATCCAGATGCGTGCCGTCGTAGGAGCCGTACGGTTTGAAACCGTTCTCAAAGTGTGGTTGAATCTGCGCCCAAACTGGTGCCGTCCCCCATTTCATCAACATCACGGTCAAAACAAACACGCGCACAACAGCGCTCATCGTGACCCAACGCACACAGTCTTTCAGCATCTCTCTCGCCTCTCCAGAATGAGATACGGCCTGGACTCCGCAGCAACTTCCAGAGCAGTGGGATGCTCTTGCGATGATTATGATCAGGTTGAAGCCGACAGACGATTCAAGTGGCCGAAACGTGTCGCCGTGCCGGCACTGACTGACTAAGGAAGGGGGAGAATAAGCTGCCCGCCACCACTACGCTATGACTAAGTCACTACACATTAGGACATTCGATTTGGTAAGGAATTGAAGCGCGGCTTGGAAACGCCCGGCCCATCAACGCGTTGTTGGTGATGCCCTTCTCCGCACTTTCAGAATTGTAACCGAACATTCGTGGGTTCCGCGCGGTCAGGAGTGTTTTGATCCTCCACTGAAACTCGAGCGCTAAACCTCTTGTACTCTGCTGCTCACCCGTTCATATTAGTCCTCCCGTGGAATGCTTTGGTAAATGGGCTTATGTCTTCGAAGGAAATCCGATTTCTATCTAAAGACGCTACTCGTTTCTTTTCATTACCTGGCGACTACGGCCTGAGGGCTCCTTGTAAATCGTCGCTTCAGATGCGGCGAATGTAAGCACGACCGCAGGAATGGCACAGCCAAACCCGATGAATAAATAGTCAAAAGGGCAACGCCCTTGGCCCAACGCACGGAGCCCAGCCGAAAGCGAAGGCGAACCCCATTAAAAAAGAGCGCACGGCCGTACCACCAATAGAGAGTCCGTGCAGACGCTGGTCAGCGTACAACGTTTTGATCGGCAAGGCGCTCGCTCAGTTGCCAGAGCTGCTGGCCCGCACGCCTTTCCAGCGTGCGAGCGGAGGGAGTGATTCGCTTAAGGTCGCGGATCTTCAGGAACAAAGCACCTGTAAATCGTTCGAATGCCTCGGAAGAGAACAAGTCTAAAGCTGCCTTGGCCGCATTGTGTGCGGTTTGGCCGATGAGTGGGTCAAGCAAGAGAGGCACTAACCATTTCATCCACCACGGAAACTCGCGGCGGATGTTTGTCTTGACGACGCCCCGCTTGAGACAGTTGACAGTGACATTTCCCTGCCCGTTTTCAACCAACCGGCGAGCCAGTTCCACAGTCAAAAGATCGTTTGCCTGACAGAACTGTCCGACTGCTCGCAGTGTGCCGAAGTTTGTGGCCAGATTCACATCATCGAAATAGACTCGACCATTTCTTGCGGCGCCACTGACGAGAACGATCCGCGCCGCTGAGCCCGGCCGACCTGTCACAATTAGTAAGGGAAGCATTCGCCGGATCAGCACGAAACGGCTCAGATAGTTAATCGCAAAGTTCGATTCTATGCCCTCCGAAGTTAGCTCGCGACGCCCGCGCACAACATCAGCGCTCAGCACCAGGTAATGCAGCTCCGGAAAACGACGGGTCACATCCTCTGCTAACCGCGCCGTCTCGGAAACCAGTCCTAAGTCCGCGCGGACAAACTCGACATTCGGATTTCCCGTGGTTTGACGGATTTCTCGCTGGGCACGATCTCCTTTTTCCTGGTTATGACCGACAATGATGACTCGGTGACCGAAATTGGCCAGGCCTAATGCTATCTCCTTGCCAATTCCATCAGTTCCGCCAGTTACCAACGCAGTCCTCACTTTAGATCGATGACTCAATTCTTAATCCCCTTCGAAGCCTGCCAATGTGCCGCGCTCTTCGCCCCAGGGCAGAGCGCCGTTCGTGCTCATCATAAGACCGCTAGCAGGAAGAACTTTGTGACAGAGAGCTGTGTAGTTCGAGGCTTAAGTTTATTGAGTGAACCCTGGTCGCCAATTGAAAGAACTTTGTCACAAAAACACCACTTCATCGGTCTAAAACCCGCAGGTTAAAGACATCAGAATTCAGGTAGCGGTTTTTGGTCCGAGGTTGGCTGGATCAATCGGGCAGTTTCCACTAAATGGAAAGATGCAGCAAAGCAACGTTGAGCAGAAAGGCAAACGAGGGATCGCCGATACTGAGGAAGAGCCCTTGACGAAGCGGCGATTGGAGCTCTTTCATGAGCACCGTTCGCTATTGTTCTCAATTGCCTATCGGATGCTGGGGACAGTGGCCGATGCCGAGGACATGGTCCAGGATACATTCCTTCGCTGGCAGCGTGTCTCACTGGACGAGGTTGAGTCACCGAGGGCATTCCTGGTAACTATCATCAGCCGTCTATGCATTAGCTATCTGGAGTCAGCTCGCGCCCAGCGAGAAGAATACGTTGGGGAGTGGCTCCCAGAGCCCGTACTAACAGGTTCCGATGCCGACACGTCAGCGGCCACGGAGATCGACGAATCGCTTTCCATTGGTTTTCTCGTCTTGCTGGAGCGATTGACGGCAACTGAGCGGGCCGTTTTTCTCCTACGCGAAGTCTTTGAATATGAATATGAAGAGATTGCCGAGATAACTCATCTAACCGAAGCCAACTGTCGTCAAATTCTACGACGCGCACGCCAGCATGTCACCGAAGGCCGGCCTCGTTTTGATCCTTCGCCTCAGCACGCGACGAATTGTTAGAGCGCTTCCTTGGGGCGACCGTGAATGGTGACATGGAGGGACTTGTCGCACTACTTTCAAATGACATTGTGTTTCACACCGACGGTGGCGGTAAGGCGAATGCTTTGCCTCAACCGATCTATGGCCCGGCGAACGTGGCGCGTCTGCTAATCATGGCATTCAAGAAGTTTGCTCCCGAGAATGTCGTGATACGTCTCACTCAGATAAATGGGCAGCCAGGCATTCTTGGCTATTCAGATGGAATTGCACAGACCGCGATTGCGCTGAATATTGTAGAAGAGCGCATCAGGAACATTTACATCGTACGAAATCCGGAGAAGCTCGCCCGTTTGCCAACCTCGTTTCTTTCTGGAAGCTCCCTGGCTGAGCGACCAAAGACTCAGCGAGACGCTTAGAGAGAGCCAGCCGGCGCGCTCTTAACTCTCCGATGCGCGGCAAAACTGAGCTTTTCCATTTAAAATCGAGCCTCCAAATTTTTCGATTTGTTAACCGATCAATTCTTCATCAGAGTCTGCCCGACTTCGATCAGATACCCGTCAGGGTCACGCATGTAGCAACGAATCTCTCCGCCATGGTCTTTCGGCTCGGTAAGAAATTGAGCTCCCTTGTCTCTCCATTCCTGGTAGCAAGTCCAAACGTCAGCCACTCGAATATTCATGAAGCTGGTGGCCTCGTTGGGATTTTCTGGCGGGTGCAGGATCACGGATGGCTTATCATCAGTTGGACCGCCGCCAACATTCACAATCACCCAGCTATTTGCGAGTTGAATGATGGTTGGCTCGCCGCCGCGGATAACCTCGCCGCCGAGGATGCGCGCGTAGAAGTCTGCTGCGCGCGTCACATTTGCGACGGTCAGAAAATGCGTCAACACAATGCTTTCTTTTGGAGGAAGTGAATAGTTGGTATTTTTCGTCATATTGAATCTCCCCTAAATATCTCCAGCGCCTTCGCGGATCGAGTTCTCAATAGTGACCAGGACGATCCCATGATCTTGCCCACCTTCCCCACCGCCTATAGTTGTTGACGATTCAGGGGAGCAAAGAAATTGATCAGATTACCGTCAGGATCGCGAAACAGCATCGATCGATTGCCCCACGGCTGGCTGGTTGGTTCGAGGACGAATTCGGATACCAGGCCATCCAGGCGAAAACGCTCGACGTCTACATCGTTAACCTTGAATTCAATTATCGCCGTCCGGTTGTCCTGGGGCATTGCCGCGCCGACGCCATAGAGCTCAAATGATCGCTGACTGCAGATTGCGAGAATGCCATGGTTACTGCGAAGTTCTACATAATCGTCACTACTGATCACAGGCTCTATGCCAGTGATGTCATGATAGAAACTGACCAGTCGAGGAACATCTTTCGTAACAAGTCGCACATGTGTAAGTTCCATATTACCCCTCCCAAGTTAATTAAGTCCTCAGACAAATTGACTTGTCGTCACACTTTGGCGCCAGTCGCGCAGCCTATCTGCCACGCTTTCAGGGTCGTCGCACATAGGGAAATGATTTCCCTTGGGGATTACCACCTGACGCGCATCGGGATAGAGTTCCCTCCAGCGCGTTTCAAGTCTTTTCCCCGCGGTCTGAGCTTTGATAGAAAGCGTTCCGAATAGCAAACTATTGGCTCGCTTCATTACGGTTTCATTGAGCGAGGAGCAGGTAGGCCGACGACTCCTCAAAGCCACGTCGGGATTCCCTTTCTCACTCAGCGCGCAAGGCGATGGTCGGCTCGACTTTGATCGCCCGGCGCGCGGGGAAATAGCAGGCGGCGAACGCGGTAGCGGCGAGCAAAAGAATCATCCAGACAAAAGTGGCGGGATCGGTAGCCTTCACTCCAAAAAGTAAACTCGGCAGTTGGTTGGAAAGGACGCGGGTGAGAGCGATGGCGGCCAACACTCCGATTCCCAACCCAATAGACACAACCGACATCGCCTGAAAGACAACCAGCTTGAAAATGTCAAAAGCCTGCGCTCCCAGCGCCATACGAATCCCGATCTCCTGAAGGCGTTGCGCCACCCAGTAAGAGAGCACGCCATAAATGCCAACCGCAGCCAACAGCAGTGAGACGACGCCGAAGACAACCAGAAGCATGAGGTTGAATTTCCGGGGTGCGAGCGAGTGGGCCAGCTGGTCATCCATCGTCTGCATCGACGTGAGTGGGATGTTCTGATCGATGGCGGCGACCTGCTGCCGCAACTGCCCGGTTAGACTTGACGGTTCGCCGGTTCCGCGCACAACCAAGGCCATACTTCCGATTGCCGCCTGGATAAACGCCTCGGGCAGTTTCGGATAATTAATATACAATTCCGGCTCCAGCTGGCTGTCCAGCCCGCCAAACTTGACGTCGCCGACCACGCCGACTACTTCGACCTTATCAGCGGCATAGCCTCCTATGGTCTGGAGGACTTTGCCGATGGGGTTCTCTCCGGGGAAGATCTGTCTGGCCGCGCTCTCGTTGATGATCGAGACCGCGGGCGCATTCTGGTCGTCGTGATCGGTAAAGGGCCGGCCTTGCTTTACCGGGACACCCATCACCTTGAAATAGTCCGGACTGATCACGCGGAGTCTGATGGTGTAGCCACCGTTGGCCTGCTGGGCGTCGGAACGGCCTTCGACGGTGACGCCATAACGCGGGTCAGTTCCGCTCAGCGGCAGATCTCTAATGGCGGCCGCCGCCTGGACGCCAGGTGTCTGCGCCACCCGATCGAGGAGTTGGTGATAGAACATCGCTTTCTTCTGACCCGGATAGGGTCTGGGCGGGAGCGTGACGCGCGCGGCAAGAACGTGTTGAGGATCGAACCCTGGAGTCACCTCCAGCAAGCGACGAAAGCTCCGGAGCATGAGGCACCCTGCGATCAAGAGGATGAGTACCAGTCCCACCTCTGAGATCACCAGCAAGTTGCGCAGGCGATGCTGGCCGGTGGCGCCAGCCAAACCGCGCCCATCGCTCTTCACGCCTTCATAAAGGTTCAGTCTTGATGAGTGGAGGGCAGGAACGATTCCGAACAGGATTCCAGTCAGAAGCGAGACCGAAACTGTAAATGCTAGTACTCGAAAATCTACGCTGACCTCGTTCATTCGCGGTATGTTGCCGGGCACAAAAGCTATCAGGAACCGGATGGCGACGACCGACAAGAGCAATCCAAGTGCGCCGCCAATTGCCGACAACAACAGACTCTCAGTCAATAGTTGTTGGACAATTCTGCGGCGACTCGCGCCGAGGGCCGCGCGCACAGTGAACTCCTTCCGACGCACGGCCGCGCGCGACAACAAGAGGTTTGCGATATTGGCGCAGGCGATGAGCAGCACGAAGCAAACGGCCACAAGTAGAGACCAGAGCGCCGGACGGATCGCTCCGACCTGGTTCTCTTTCAACGTAATCACCGAAGCACCGAGCCCTTGATTTTCCTGCGGGTGTTCCGCTACCAGTTGTTGCACGATCGAGATGGTTTCGGCCCGGGCCTGCTCCGCGGTTACGCCAGGCTTAAGCCGGGCCACCGCCCGGAAACTGTGGGCCACACGATCCTGGCGTAGCGGAGAGTTGGGCGGGATGGTGAGCGGCACCCACAACTCTGTTGCTGATGCGAACTGCTGGCCTGCAGGCATCTCTGGTCCACTGGGAAACTCGAATCCGTGTGGCATCACGCCGATGACCCTATAGTCTTCGTCGTTGAGCTTTAGCGATCTATCAATCACGAGCGGATCACCGCCGAAGTCTCTCTGCCAGAGACTGTAGCTCAGCACGACAACGTGGTTTCTCCCGGGCTCCTCGTCCTCGACTGCGATTGTTCTACCAATAAGCGGGCTCACGTTCAGCGCCCGGAAAAAGTCGCCGGTCGCTCGCGTTCCCTGAATGCGCTCTGGGCCGGCAACGCCGGTGAGATTGTAGGTGGTGTTTGAAGCGGCCTGGTACAGGGCCAGTGGCTCGTAGACATGGGTTCGCTCTTTCATGTCCATGAAGTTGAGATAGGCAACGCCGAACTTCGCCGCGCCAAGGCTAACGAACGAGTCCCAAACCGTCACCACCCGATCTGGATCGGTGTAAGGCAGCGGGCGCAGCATGACCGCGTTGAAGGCGCTGAAAATCACCGTATTGGCGCCAATCCCGAGAGCCAGCGTGAGCACCGCAACCGTAGCAAACCCGGGATTCTTAGCCAGCGAACGCGCGCCGTACTTTATGTCTCTCAATAGGTCCGCGAACATCTAATTCATCGATTCGTTATGGTTCTTGAGTACATCGATTTTGTCTCACAAGGAGACCGAGTTGTTGGTTAGAGATTGCAGTCTGGGCTAACGTTGCGGCCCAAGCCTGGCACGCTTGTAGATGTCGATCACACCATGGGCGATTTCGATTGCTATCCAGATCCGAGATTCAATAGGGGCCATTGCAATTTGCTTATCGCATTCTTACCCGAGAGACAATTCATAGGGCCATCCGTTCAAGTACAAACTGCCGCGCCGCCTCGCCATTATCACCTCGGAAAGCGCTGACGATACTCGCCCGCAATCAGGAAGCCCCGACGAAGCGTGAAAGAGATGGGAAAGTCGGCGCCTCCCCCCAAATACTCTATGGCTTCCGCCCCTTTCGCCCAGATCAAGTTGGTCTGATCTGGGCGAATTGAGCACTCAGGCCTGAGGAGACAAAAAGAAGCGCAGAATACAGGACAAACAACGACGGCTACCATGACTAAATCACGACACATTCGGACATTCGGTTAGTTGCGTCTGGTCGACTCGACCCGGTTCTAACAGAGCAATAAACCAGCAAGTTTTGATTCTCCTCGACGCTTGCAGAGGAGGGCCGCTTGAAGCAAAGGGAAACGCCCAGGACAAGGTTACCCGCGAATTTATCGACGCTTTTGATTTGAAAAGAGCGAACGTAGGCGTCGAAGCCTTCGCGACTCTGTACGCCACGGGAACATACGAACCTGACAAAAACGATGGTCTTGCTTATCAATTAAGCAAGGAAGAAATGGGAGTTTTTACCTGGGTCGTAACAGATGAACTTAGGATGGCTGGCCAGTACAAGTACCAGCTTACTTTGGCAACACTCAAGAGCAGGCTGGAGGTACGAGTTCCAGACCTCGTAATGAAATACGTTGACAGCAGAAAGAGACAAAAGCCCTACTCGATAGTGGAGGGATATAAGGCGGACGAATTGGTTTTGGCTGGCCCGGTCGAGAGGGATCCCACCGGTCTCATGCCCATCTCCGGGCTTACCGTACTCATATCGAGGGACGGGGAGCAACTTCATGTGACCGATCAAAAGACGGGACAAGTATCCGTGTACGCGAGGACGAACGGCCGGTCGGGCCTTATGGTGAAGGCTAGGCCTGCATTGGCTGTGGCCTACGTAAGTAAGGAAATCTCAATTCCACTGTGGGGCTCTCGGTTATTAATCGCACCGAACTCGGAGATCTACATTGCCGACGAGAGGAGGGGCGGCATAATCGTCTTTGATCCAGGAGTGAGCCGAGGCGAACATTTCTTCATCGACCTCAACTCAGGTAGGCCGGAACAAATGGTGGTTGCTCCTCAGAGAGGAGAAGTATATGTGATTGACGGGGCAACAGAAACCGTGGGCATCATCGATGTCAAAGAACATAAACTCGTGCATCGGTTTCAAAAACAGAATACCCCGCGAGCCATTGCCGTCACCCCAGATGAGCGCAAGCTTTATATAGCAAACGAACAGCCGGTTCCGCAGGGAAGCATTAGCGTGATTGACCTTAAGAGCCGACAGCCGCTGCAATCGATCTCGGGAGTTAACTGTCCCGAAGGTTTGGCTGTTTCACCTGATGGCAGATATCTATATGTTTCTACACAATGCGGCTCCGGGGAAGATCCGGTATTCGTTGTTGACACACGAACGGACACAGTTATTGATGCAATTCCCGGCCTGGCAGTGGGACTAGCAAGTATTGCAATTACTCCTAATGGCGAAAAACTGTACGTAGCTCGCGGTAACTTCTCCGTGAGGGACTCGTCGACAGGGAGACTCTTATCTTTTCCAGACCAGCTTAGCGTTATCGACACCAAGACCCATCAAGTAACTATGTCGCGTCCGATGAATGTTCATCTCTTTGCGAGCACGCCGGACGGTAAATATGTCCTGGCTGTCGATGGTACACGGCTGAACTTCATAGATACCAAAACCGATACAGTGGTCAAGACAATCCAATTCGATACCACACCAAGTGGTATAGCCGTAGGCAGAAGTGATAACAAAACAAGCCTGCTCTGCTACGTATGGCTACCTGAGGAGAATCGGCTTTTCTTCACTGGTCTCAGTGGAGTCTTGCCTATCTCTCGTAATTGACTCAACGACGAAGAATGCTTTGGGATGTTGAGCCGACTTCGTGCAACTTGGGCGACGTAATTCTAGTCCGGTATTCCCCAATTGTTCTTGGACCACAGCGAAACTATCACCCTTCGTTTGCTCGGCTACTCGCGGTTCGGCAAACTGTCAATCGCGCTTTAAATGGGGTCGTGTCGATCTCGTCTACCAAGATACTTCTTCTTATTAGTACGGTAAATACGAGTGAGTTTGGCGATGCGGCGGTGCCCGCTCTCAGCTGTCGCAGTTGGCGTAGCAGTGTCTGTAGCAGTCTGACTGGTCCATCTGATTCACAGTGCGTTCACCGACATTCCAGCTGGTACTAGCTAGTACGATTTATTAACGTTTGTTACGGGTTGCAGCCGCCAACGAGTCCACATATTACCACCTATTACGTCCTGTTTGCCTTTAGTCTTGCAACAAGATTGTCACAAGTGAATGGGGTGAACCCCTCGGTTGAGACAGTTTTTAAATGGTAACCGGTTTCGTTACCTTGAGTCTCAAGCCAGATCTTTCAAGTCTTATCAGGGCATTAACCGTTCGCCGCAAGTCGGAAATTTCCACTGGCTTGACTAGGTATGCCTGGGCTCCCGCTTTCATGGCCAAGTTCTTGTCCTCTTCAAACCCTAAGGCGGAATAGAACAAAATTGGTGTTTGCTCATCGAACTCTCGGAGCATTTCGCAGAGTTCGATAGCGGAGCCGTTTGGCAGCCATGAGTCAAGAATAAAGAGGTTGTAACTCCCGCTTTTTGCTAGCTTCAGAGTATCAGCGACGTTGGACGCAGTAGTCATCTCATAACCTGCTTGCTCCAGGAAGAGGACTACCATGTCTCGCGTATCTTCGTGATTCTCGGTAAAGAGAATTCGGGGCTTGGAGGATGTCATAAAAAACCTCCGAGACTTCATACCCATACAAGTTTTTGTTTCAAGCAACAACTTGCGTTCAAAGCCCAGAAATCCTTGGCCATCGAAATAAAGTTTGAGGAACACTACCGCATCAAGGTCCACCTCGTCCGTACGATGACTAACACAACAGTGTTTTTACAAGAATTTCTGGGACGGGACCACGCTTTAACCAGAATTTCCCCACCGGTGTTTGAGCAAGGATCGTCTCACTTTCTTAAGTCGAACCACACCCAGTTGTCTTTGGTATTGATCGCGTTTACAGATATTGCTGATAGGCTACCTTCAGTCTTGTAAATGGGGCTGTGGTGGTCCGGTTCCCATCATGGTGCCACCTTCTGCAAAGACGGCCTCACACAGGATTTGGTTATCAGATGGTCTATAAAACTGTAGGACGGACTTTTGGCTGGTCAGCCGTTGGGTTTGTAGCTTGTAGTAATTTGTCACCTGAGTGTACGAGGCAAACCCTTCCTTGTGTTTGTCGCCAGACAACGCGCTGCCAATAACTCCGCACCCGGATAGAAATTAACCGAACTTCTGTCCCAATGTGCCATGAAGTAGTTTGGCGCGACGGCAATGGTTACAGCACGTACCCAAGATAGTCACGGACGATTCTCTGATTGCATGCGCAAGTAAGGACAGCGCTCTCCGCCAACCTTTATCGTTTGTGAAAAGCCAGCGCCTGTTATCGAGATTTCAGTCCACCCTTCCCCGTGTTGCCATTGAAACATCACGGCCATGTGTGCACCTTTTCTTGTCCCTTGAAAACGCCATCCTGAGAGGCACGCGGTTACTGTAGCTTCACCAACATGCTCATCCTTAATCTTAGTAATCTTGCTCGGGTGGCCTTCTTCATTTACTTCAAAGGAGTAAACAACACTGAAGGTAGAGTGTGCCACTTTGACTTCTGGAGGTAGTGCAAAATTACAGAACACGACCTCGGAAGTCACGGTCTGCCTAGGAGCGTTGATCATGAACGCCAGAGTCATAAGCACAACAAAAAACGTATTCATTTCACTTCTCCAAACTTAGGGTCACTGTGGTGGTTTCTTTGTCTGTTGGTTGGAAGGGGTTGTCGGCTGCCCTCGGAAATTATTGCTGGTTCGGTCTTTGACTTGCTTGATGTTTGCAGCGACAGGAGCGTCTACAATGTTAACGCGGCGTCTCGATTGTAAACGATTTGAGACTAGATGCTGCGGCACCTCACTTAAGCCATTGGACAGGCATCTCAGCGGTGAAAATCAACCGCGTAATAATCAACTCAGTGCGCAGTACAAACGACCTTCCGATTTATTCCGTTACAACGGCGGCTGCGCGGCGATAAGTGTGAATCCTGTTATGGCCAGCGAGGCAGATCGCTTGAGAAAAAGTAGGCACGATGCACAGTTCTGTCAGGAAGTCGCTGCCCTTTGGAAAGCTCCCATGAGAACTCGAATTCCACGTAGATTCGACTGTTCTTTGGAAAGTCTTCTCGCGGAACGATGAAGCTTATCGTCTTGCCGGGCAATAGCTTTCCTCGGGTCACAACATCGACGTGCCTTCTTACCGCAAAACTGCCATCTTCCATTTCGATCACGTAACCCATAGGAACATCGCTCCAGCGCACGGGCTCAAGCCATTCACCGAACAAGATGGGCCATCGCGTATTATTGTGCAGGACAAGTCTGACTCCTTCTGTTTGGTGGGCTTCGCTCGCGGCCTGTTTCACAAAGTCCTTGAAGGTTAGGTAAACGCTGGGCCGTTTGCTGTCAATTCTAAGGCTTTGCGAAACAACACCTCCTGCTAGGAAAGCACATATTAATGGACTCAGTATAAGATGTCGCAGTAGAGCTGGTTTCCTCATGGTGTGAAATTCCTAGGTGGCTTCAGGGCGTACCCGTTTTGATCTTTCGGTGCCTCGAGATGTGTTCTGATGGTGGCACCTTGTTTACTCTCAATCTCTTTCTGATCTAACACTCGCCAGGATGGATTCCACAACTCGAGATCCCGTATAGGGAGAAATGGCGCCTTTCCCGGAATAGTTGGTGGAAAGTAAGGGCCGTAGGCGAATGTATCTTCCGAGGCCGACACCTGATAGACGCCAGCGTTGACCCAGTGGGATTGTCGGAAGTCTTTGCACCCGCAACTCCTGCCACTTGCCTGTAACCGGGATTAGAGTTGGAATCAGTTGTTGCTTTGATCATGACTCCGTTCTTTACCCCTTCCTCCCCATAAACATTCAACGCTCTCTGAGCCTCACAGATTGTTTCGCGCTTTAGACAGTCCCTTCCTGAATTCCTCCCGCTCAGGGTCGCTGACACTTGAGTCAAAAACATATAGGCTCAGAGGATCGGTAAAAGCAAGCGGCCTACTGAGAACATACGAATAGCGGTTCCACGACTGCGGATCGAAGGCAGTTCCAGAAGGCAATAGCGGATCAGGACTGGTGAATCTTCCCTGTGCGCTTCCATAGTACCTTGCGCCGAAATAATCGAGGCCCGTCTCATTATCCCGTTCTTTTGGGTTAAGAACGCGTAGTTTGACGGTGCTTCCGCGCGAGCCGGAGAATACGAGCCCGAGATAATTGAGCATTCAGAGTCAGGATAACCCAACACTCTTGTTCTCGCCGAAGCGACCGGCAACGTACATTACTAAGAGGCGAAGTGCGCTGAGACCAAGGAAGATGGGCAACCAAATGCGCAGACGCGAGAGTTCGTGAAATCCAAAACGCTGTGCTCAGTTGAAACACGTTACCGTCTCTTGTCATCTCATTCATCCACCCTATGAAGCCTGCTATCTCCGCTGTAAGTGCAATTAGAAAATAGGCACCGAATGTTCGCAATTCATGTCGTACTTGCTCGCGCATCTTTGGATCTCCTCCATATTCTTCACGCACAGTGAAGTCGGTTAACGTCCGCTTATTGCTTCTTCTCAAACCGTCTGGCGCCGGTCCTGTATACCTCAATCGCTTGGGGCTTTCGTATAGAACCACGCGCGGCACTGTTATCAAGGCCTCCCATAAAAATAGAAGGTTCTGCTCGAACCCTTCATCGCGCATCACGCCCAGCGCTGAAGATCGAACGCTCACAAAGCGGGTTAACCATCTTAAGATCGGCTCTTAGTTGGCAGACAAGATAGCTTTGCCACTTAAGATCCTATCTTTTCGCCACTGGACTTGAGCGTTCGCGTCCAAACTCAGAGAAGGGATAGGATTGGTGGGTTGCGTGCGATCTCAAGATTTCTAGTGCCATCAGGTTGGTACGACCAGATCATTCGAGCATTGGCCCAGTCAAGATATTTTAAGCCCTGTGGCGTAATGCCAGCGCTCAGCATTAATCTAAACTTCGCGTAATGGTTTCCGTCCCGTGTCCGCAGAAAGTAGAGCCCAGCGCGTGACATCTCAACAGGCACCCGGCTCGCATATCCAGTCTGGGGGGCTTCTGGGGTGTTATAAAAGTCGATGTTTCCGTCGAATAATTGGAAGACGATTCCGCCATTGCCGCCCACTTCGATAAAGGCTTTGGTTGGATCGTCCTTACTTTCAACTAGTACAATGTCCGCCTCTGAACCGCTTGCGCCTACGGGCTTAGCCGAGGCAAACGAGAACCCCTTCCACAATTCGAAGTCATAAAATTCGTCGCGCTCCGGCACCCAGTTACTCGCGGTCATTTGTCGTAGTTCTATGACGACTTCCCCACTTGGAGAGCGATCTTCACCCATGGATCCATTTTCTGCGTAGCCTTGCTTCCAAGCACGGATCGAAATATTGTCATCGTAAAGTCTTGCGGCAAACCTGCCGTCCTTATCTGTCTTGACATAAATAGGCTCTGGACTGCCCGGGCCGTCAAACATGCCAGACTGAACTACAACTATCACGTCAGACAGAGGTCCCTTGGTCTCAGCCGACACAACGCGGCCAGAGATCTTCTTAGTTGACCGGGACTGAAAAGAGAACACAGCAACAATCAGTCCGAGTCCGAGAACGGCAGCGACTACTTTGGCAAACAACTTATCTACCTCCTGATCATCATTGAAAAGCGCTTTCCCTCAGGCTGAGCCTCACGGACTCCCTGATCTAGAGCCATCGGGTAACTTAGTCCGATCGGGCATCGGTTGTGGGTTGTATATGATGTTTAGTGTTCCCTCGATCCTTTTTACTACCTTCGGCGATGCTATGTCCAGAGAGTTTTCGTGCGTGAACTTAGTGGTGTTCTTCTGTTTTATATCTCCTGGCGTTATCGTTTCCTCTCTTGCTCCGTTGACAAAGTTATCTGCCGGTCCCTTAAAGTTGACCGCATCATTCACCATCCCTGGATTGTTAATGGTGGGATGGTGTCCCGTCATGTCTGAAGCGCTTTCAACATCGACGGTTGTCAATTGATCAACCTTTTGCCCGTTGCCGTTTAGCTGATTGGTTAGATCGACAGCCGCTACTCCCCCAGCACTAAATCCCTGAATCAAGATATTGTCTGGCTTACTCTGGGACAGCTGGTTGAAAACTGTGCCCGCCGCATCTGGACCCGCAAGGAGTACTTGCGCCTGAGGAAAATCATTCGCGATCTTTTGTGCAAGGGGAACACTCTCATAACCCAGTTTGCTTTCACCTAAACCCTCTGTTGAGCCGCCAGAATGTATCTGTGTTACCTGGCTCGTCGAACTTCCTTGGGTACTGTAGCCTCCAGTAAAAACTACCACCACCACTTTCGGGTCTTTCGGATCCGCCCCATCGGGATCCACATAGCGAACTGGGTTGTTTACCGCATAAGAGTACGCATTCATCCGCTGTGGATCGAGCATCCGCTTCTGGTCAACCAACATCGGATCGACGCTAGTAAAGCGCCCTTGCGTGCTTCCATAATATCTCGCCCCAAAGTAGTCAAGCCCCGTTTCAATGTCTCGTTCTTTGAGGGTGAACTTTTGGCGGACACTATCAGCGGTGTAGCCTTGGGTAGTTAAACGGCCGCTGGTGCCGGGTTGATTCGGTGGTCCACCGAAGAGTTCCTCACCGAACGGCAAGTAATCATGCCGTTTGATGCCGGCGAGCGAGCCGGTGCGTTCGGCGATCATGCGTGGCGTGCCGAGATGATCCGGTGTGAGCCATAGTACTTCACGATAAAGAGTGCCTGCCTGTTGCGCATAAGGCCCGGCGTTGATGAACGCGTCCATCACCGCTTGCTTGTTCTGCCAACTCGCGCCGACCTGACCAGTCCACCAATCCCAGCCTGCCTGATCTGGTGCGTACCTGAGGAAGGCTTGATATAGGTCATAAACAAAATCGTGTTGCGTTCGCCCCGATGACGCGTACTCACTGGAGTTGAACAATCCTTTGGCCCATGTGCCTGCTGTTGTGACCACATTTGCCTGGCCTGTTGCCCCGGCGTTATCGAAAGCACTAATTGCCGCCGTATCTTCACTGCCTGAGGCCCAGCGATGCAGAATCGCTTGGTACATGTACTGCACGAAAGCGTCGGTGCGCTCATTGTCGTTCGCACTGTTGCCCCACAGATTGTTCACCCGAGCGCTGAACTCGCCGCCTGACGCGGCAAACGCATTTCGCACACCGGTGCGCCCAATATAAGGAATTTGCGAGACCCAATAACCGAGTCCGCCTGAGTCGGGATAACGCTGGCAGTAAGTCAGATAGATCGCAGTCACGTAGTTCGTGTCACTGGGGATGTTCGACAGCGAAACAATCGCTTGCGCCTGGTTCTGGGCTTCCGTGAATAGCTGAGCCGAACCTCCTTGATTGCCCGCCGCTGCCAGTGCGTTCACTCGCGTTTGGATGTCACTGGAAGTGAAGCCGACGCCAAACCGGAAATAGAAGTTGTAGATGAAGTTTGTCAGCCTGGCTTCATCGCCGTTGGCAGCAGTAATCAGTAACTGGCCGTTGCGATACCCGTACTCTTCATGCGGCACAAAAGTCGCCGCATTCGCGCTGTACTCAGCCAGCAGCTCTCCACTCATGCCATAGACTTGCCATGTCTCCATGCCTGAGAGATTTCGCCGCACTCGTTGTCCGTCCGCGCTGTAGGTGTAGAGAGCAGCACCGTTGTTCGCCGAGATCATCCGGTTCTCGGCATCGTAAAGTCGCGTGCCACTTCCATTCACATTGTCTTTGGTCTGGTTACCACCAGAGTCGTAGTCGATTAAAGAATGGCCAGGATCATTTGGCGCGTAAACACGGTTCGTCCCCGGATCAATCGTACTTTGCTGGGCGTTGATTTGATACCCCCAGGTCTTGGAAGGGTTGCCGCTGGTATCTATGGAGCGATTGCCATAGCGGTCATAGCTATAAGATTGGGCAAAACTCGGAGCCACTAGACCGCTCTGGTTGTACTGATTTTCAACTACCGAACTCAGCCGGTTCAGTGAGTCATACGCGTAATCCTGGCGCTCATAACTATAGTTGTTCAATTGATCGTTAACTGGGATGTAGGTCTCTGAGCGCAGCATGTTGCCGTTATTGTCACTGCCGCTACCGCCGAAGACGTAACCGTTAGCCGAGCTGTACCAAAAGACTATAGCGCCCCGATTCCAGTGAGTTTTTTGCAAATGTTGTGTACGAGAGATCAGTCAGGCGGCGATTCTCTGAGCCTCATCTTGTAGACCGTCTTTGAAACGCACGCCTTTGATCACC
>Ga0179594_10000120_pt1 | contig 25091 bp, 13 predicted proteins | sample CZOMad1_1_08_16f_FD_148625 | JGI IMG/M metagenome (GOLD analysis project Ga0179594, IMG submission 148625) | Vadose zone soil fungal communities from Angelo Coast Range Reserve, California, USA - CZOMad1_1_08_16fungal (Illumina Assembly) | ecosystem: Environmental > Terrestrial > Soil > Vadose...
AGGCCTTTGCAGATGAGCAAGTCAGGCGGCGGTATTCGGCTCTACAGCGGCCGTAACTATGTCACGATCGCGGCGACCTGAATCGTCATCGTGTCAAAAAGGCCGGCACGGCACCGCGGGATCGCTCGTGCTGCAACTTGTAACGCAAACTGTTAGTTTGCGATGAGTGAATGGCATTCAAACGCGCGCGCCAAACAAAGCGCGCAAACTAACAGTTTGCGTTACAAGAACGAAACTGGAGCACTACCCGGGAATCACATGGAACACATCAGGTATTCGGTAGCCGCTTGTCAGACAGATCTGCCCAACCCGACTGAGCGGCTGGGGATGCGCGCAAATACGGATCGAATGCTTTCAATGATCGATTCAGCAGTTGCCGGCGCGGCCCCGTTTCTGCCGGTGCGTTTGGTAGTCTTTCCCGAGTTTGCACATGCGGCGCCAGTCTTCGAAACCGCCGGCGAGTTGCTCGAGAAACTCGCAGTCAAAATACCCAACGAACAAACAGAGCGACTGGAACAGAAAGCGCGCGAGCACAACGTCTATATTCAAAGCGGCTCCATGTTGGAAGCTGACCAGAAGTGGCCGGGCCACGTCTTCAACACCACTTGCCTGATTGGACCAGAGGGCATTCTCTACAAGTATCGTAAGGTGAACACCTGGATTCCCTACGAGGTCCATACCAGTCCACACGACCTCGAAGGGTACGATGAGCCTCTGTTTCCCGTGGCCGATACGCCCATTGGCCGGCTCGGTTGTGCAATTTGTTACGACTGGCTGTTTCCCGAAGCGATGCGACAGCTCACCGCCAATGGGGCCGAGGTTTTGATCCGCGTGTCGGCTTACATGGATCCGTGGGGCGCCACTGAGCCGATGGCCTGGTGGACGATAATTAATCGGGCTCGCGCCATCGAGAACGTGGCCTATGTCGTGGCCGCAAATCAGGGTGCGAGTTTGAAGCACTATCCGCCATATTCGTGGCCGGGGGGCAGTCAGGTGGTTGATTACGACGGTCGAGTGCTGGTCCAGGGTTCGCCTGGTCCCGGTGAGCGAATCGTGGTGGCGCCGCTGGACATCTCTGCGCTGCGACACGAACGAGCGTCTCGCCGCGGGCATCATATGCCGGCGCATTTGCGCACCGAAGCGTACCCGGTCTATCAACGTCATCAGTATCCGCCGACACTGAACGGCGAGGCGGGCAACGAAAAAATTTCATACGAACGGAATAATCAGTTGATCGATGCGGCGAAGCATCTGGACCAATCCGCCGACTAGACGATTGTCATGACAACGCTCAGTGCGCCCTTCATCAGTGCTCCGTTCTTCGTTGCTCCATTCTTCATTGCTCCGTTTAGAAAGCGGACTTGTCCGCCGTGGCCCGGGCGCACAAGTGCGCTTTCTAAACGGCGACGGGAAGCTAGTCTACTGCCTCTAACAGTTCTTCACTTATGGGAGAGCCCGCTCTTACGGTCGGGCTTCTGCTTGGTTCAGTGGCAAAAACTACTGCCGGTACGAAAGCCAAGCAGAAGCCCGCGCGTCAGCAAGGGCTGTGGGCGCCAGCGAGGTCGCCAGCAGACCTCGAGTCGCATTGGCGATATCATGGGATTTCTGACGCAGTACACTAGTCGGTGTACGGCGATGGGTTTGGTAATAGCATCGCTAGTCTCTCTTTGTGGATTCCCTGGCCTTGCCTTCGCTCAGCAACCGACACCGACGCCCACGCCGCGCGCCGGCCGCTCGTACAGCGTTGGCGACTTGCCCAAGACTCCACCGCCGCCGGGTCCACAAGCAACTTCACCCGTAACCTTCACTGATATCACCCGTTCGGCCAAGTTGGATTTCCAACACGCCGGTTCATCCACATCGCAGAAGTATCTGCTCGAGACGATGGGCGGCGGCGTGGCCATCTTTGATTATGACAACGATGGACGCATGGATCTGTTTTTCACCAACGGCGCGGCCTTGAAGGATCCGATGCCCAAAGGCGAGTTCCCCGATAAACGCGAGGCAAAGTACTGGAACCGGCTTTATCAGCAAAAACCGGATGGCACGTTTGCTGATGTGACCGAGCGCGCGGGCTTGAAAGGCGAAGGTTTCAGTATGGGCGTGGCCGCCGGAGACTACGATAATGACGGGTACGTCGATCTCTATGTCACCGGTTACGGCCAGAATCATCTCTATCACAACAACGGCAACGGAACTTTTTCCGACGTCACGAAAAAACTTGGAGTTTCGGGCGGCGGCTGGTCCACCAGCGCAGGCTGGTTTGATTACGATCGTGATGGCCGACTCGACCTCTTCGTGGCGCGCTACCTTGACTGGGATTTCGAGAAAGGCTCAATCGTGTGTGGCGATAGCCGGCCGGGCTCGCATGCCTACTGCCATCCGGACAATTTTAAAGGCCTGACCAACATCCTCTATCACCAGAAAAAAGACGGCACGTTCGAAGACGTCAGTATCCCGGCCGGAATTGCCGACCCTAGTGGCAAGGCTCTCGGCGTGGCTTTTGCTGATTTCGATAATGACGGCTGGCCTGACGTCTTCGTCGCCAATGACAGCGTGCGGCAATCGGTCTATCGCAACAAGGGCGACGGCACCTTTGAAGACATCGGCGTTGTGTCTGGGGCTGGTTACGATGAAAACGGGAAGACGTTTGCAGGTATGGGCATTGATTGCGCCGATTACGACAACGATGGCTGGCCGGATGTTTTCATTACCACACTATCGAACGAGACCTACCCGCTGTTTCATAACAACGGCGACTTAAGCTTCACCTGGACCACAAATACTTCGGGCCTCGGGCAGATCTCTTTGTTGTATTCAGGCTGGGGCACACACTTTATTGATGCCGACAACGATGGGCTGCGCGATATTTTTGTGGCGCAGAGTCACGTGCTTGATACGATCGAGAAATCGACCAGCTATCTGAAGTACAAACAGACACCGTTGCTGGTTCGCAATTCCGGTAAAGGCTTTGTTAACGTTTCCGCGACAGCGGGCCCCGCATTTTCGCTGCCTATCGCGGCGCGCGGAGCGGCTTTTGGAGATCTGGACAATGACGGCCAGGTGGACATCGTGGTAGGTGTGCTGAATGATTCTCCCCTGATTTTGCGCAACGACGGCACCAGAAATCATTGGTTGGGGATTAGACTGCTGGGCGCAAAATCAAACCGGCAGGGAATCGGCGCGCGCGTGATCGTTGTCAGCAGTGAGGGCAAAAGACAAATCTTCGACGAATCAACGGCCGGGAGTTATCTTTCGGCAAGCGACCCCCGCATCATCGCCGGCCTGGGAACCGCAAAGGCTGTCAAGAGCGTCGAGGTGCACTGGCCCAGCGGTCGCATACAAGAGCTTGCTAATCCCGCGTTGGATCGCTACATCACGATCAGTGAGGGCGAGGCGAAATAGATCGCGCGTCTTCTAGTGTGTTGGTGTACTACTTCAAAACCCATCCGCAGATTACAGATTTGACAGATTCAGTAGGACAAAATAAGTCCAAAACTTTCATTCAACCAACATCTGTGAAATCTGCGTAATCTGCGGATAGGTTTGAACAGCAGCACACCAAATGAAGCACCACCCGTTTTCTGCTTCGTTTGACAGTGCGAAATCGGATGCGTATTTTCGTTACGTCTTCGCTTTTGTCTGCGCCGCGGCAAATCCGCCGGTCCGAGGACTATCCCGCAATGCTTGTCAAACGTTGTGTCGACGTAATCATTGATGCCGCTAATTAAGATCAAGGCTCGCCGGCTTACTCGTTGTGCGGGGTTTGGATTCCTGCTCGCTCTCGTGTTTGTGAGTGCCTCAGTCCATTGGGGACAGACGCCCAGGAAAACTGAACCGCAGCAGCCGGCAGGCGGAGTAGAGACCGGACCGGCACTCAACTACACAACCCGGCGCACAGTCGGCATCACTGATCCGAAAGCACCGATCATCTTTGAAGACTTCACCAGTAAGACCACACTCAAAGATTTCCATCATCGCGCCGGCTCGCCGGCGAAGAACTATATATTCGAGGTGCCTTCGGGTGGAGTGGGCATAATTGATTACGACGGCGACGGCCTCCCGGACATCTATCTCGTGAATGGTTCGACCATACCCGCGCTGCAGGGAAAAGAGAAAGCCCCGCGAGCGGCGCTCTATCACAATCTGGGAAATTGGAAATTCGAAGATGTCACCGACAAAGCAGGCGTGGCGAACGAACGCTGGGGAATGGGTGTGGCCGTCGGTGACTACGACAATGACGGCCGGCCGGATCTCTTTGTCAGCAACTTCGGAGTTTCGCGGCTTTATCACAACAACGGCGATGGCACTTTTACGGACGTGGCGGAAAAGCTGGGCGTAGCGCGCAAGGGCTGGAGCACGGGCGCTTCCTGGGGCGATTATGACGGCGATGGCCGATTGGATCTTTTTGTTCCGGGCTATCTTGAAATCGATTTGAACAATCTCCCACCCAGTCCCGGGGACGCAGGCCAGCCTCGCGGTGTGGGCCAGAATTTTTGCCAGTTCCGCGGAGTGCCCGTAATGTGCGGACCCCGCGGCCTGCCTGGAGAGGGCGATACGTTATATCACCAGAAGGCTGATGGAACTTTTGAGGACGTCAGCATTAAAGCCGGCGTGAGCGATCCGCAGAAGTACTATGGATTTACTTCCACTTTTGTCCACGCCAACGACGACAAACTTTTGGATCTGATCGTCGTTAACGACTCGACTCCGAAACAGCTCTACATCAACAAGGGCGACGGCACTTTTGAAGAAACAGGATACGCTTCAGGAGTGGGACTTAACGAGAATGGCCGCGAGCAGGCCGGCATGGGGCTCGCTATCGGTGACTACGACAACGACGGCCGGCTTGATTTTCACATCACGAATTTTTCGGACGACTCGAACGTGTTGTATCACAACGACGGCGACGGCAATTTTACCGATGTGACTTTTCAGACGGGCCTCGGAGAAGTCACAATCCCGTTCCTCGGTTGGGGCACGGAGTTTCTGGATTACGATAACGATGGTTGGTTGGATCTGATCGTGGCCAATGGTCACGTTTATCCAGCGGTCGACGAACACCAGTGGGGCACCAGTTATGCTCAACAGCCTTTGCTCTTTCGCAATCTGCGCGACGGAAAGTTCGCACGAGTAGGTGCGGCGCCGGGAAGCGGGCTGGCGGGCGCCTGGTGTGGACGCGGGCTGGTGGTGGCCGATCTGGATGGTGACGGGCGCCTGGACGTGGTCATCAACAATGCTGATTCGCCGCCCACGATTCTGAGAAACGTGGCCCCGCAGACCGGCCATTGGCTGGCGCTCCGCTTAATCGGTGACGTTTCCAGGAAGAGCCCGCGGGACGCGATCGGCGCGATTGTTTATGTCACCACGGGGACCGTGCGCCAGCGGCGTGACGTGATCAGCGGCGGCAGCTTTTCGTCGCAAAGCGATATGACACTGCACTTCGGTTTGGGAGCGGCCACGAAAGTAGATAAGGTCGAGATCGATTGGCCCGACGGCTCCAAAGGAACCGTTGACCTCCCGGGAATAGATCGTAAGCTGACAGTGATCGAAGGCAAGGGTGTAACTAAATAGCGTCGTAAGCGGCCACGCACTAACTGTATCCCAGTTCTCGCAGCCCGCGTTCTTGTCTCCAGTGAAAAAACGTTGACGTTAGTAGCCCGTCTAATCTATACATGCCCAGCGTCTGGTAATTAGCCTCAGGTTTTGGCACCTCCCCGGAAGGCACGCAGCATCATGCGACGAATTGATCTGAAAAAGGCTCAAGCAGCGCGCCCCAATACCATCCGCGATATTAATCGGCAGATCGTCTTGAACTATGTGCGCGAAAGAGAGCCGATTTCTCGCGCCTCAATCGCCCGCGAAACCGCGCTGCAGCGTTCAACTGTTTCAGAGATTGTAGAGACCCTGAAGGCAGAAGGCCTGGTTGAGGAAATTGGCGCGGGAGTATCGACCGGTGGACGGCGACCGACCATGCTGAGGTTGCGCACCGCGGGTCCGATCGCTATCGGGGTCGCCATCACACCCACATTCACTACCGTTGCGACCAGCGATCTCGCCGGGCGTGTGCTTGAACAGGAACAGGTCGCCACTGAGCCTGATCCGACTCGAATGTTGGCCTCGGTGATCGAAGTGGTGCGGAAACTCTCGGATAGGAATAAGGGCCTGATCGAGGGAGTCGGTGTCAGTATCCCGGGGCTGGTCGATCCGGGGACCGGACGCGCGATCTTTGTTCCTTACTTTAAGTGGCGCGACTTTGCCGTCGCGGACACGATTCGCAACGCCACCGGTTTGGCCGTAACCATAGACAACGATGCAAACGCAGTGGCCCTCGCGGAACTATGGTTTGGCCGGCCAGAGGTCAGCGATGCGCGGGACTTTATTCTCGTCCTGGTAGCGGAGGGAGTGGGCACAGGAATAATTTTTGATGGCCAGGTCTATCGTGGCGAACGTGGGGCGGCGGGCGAATTTGGTCACATGATCGTGGGCGCGGATGCTCCTGTCCCGTGCTCGTGCGGGAGCTATGATTGCTGGGAGGCTTTTGCTTCTGAACGGGCAGCCCAGGCGCGTTATGTGGGACTCTGCAATGACAATCAGGCGAGTATGACGCCGGATTTTCCCACGCTTGTCGACCGGGCGCTGGCGGGTGAGCAGAACGCACAGCGAGCCCTCGAGGAAATGGCTCACTACGTCGGCATCGGTATCTCGAATCTGATTGTGGGTTTTAGCCCCGAAGCCGTCGTGGTTGGTGGCGAGATTACCCGGGCGTGGTCCCTGGTCGAGAATGCACTGACGGAAAAGATCGAGCGCAGTGTCCGCCGCGGATTGCCGTCTGCTCGCATCCTTGCCTCAACTCTTGGGGAGCAGCCGACTTTGAGAGGGGCTCTCAGTCTTGTGCTTGCCAGTAAGTTTGCTTCCGCCTTCGCGGCTTGAACGCCTGCACGGACTCCTCATTTTATTGAACTGTTCGCCGAATTGGTCCACTCCGAAGAAAATTCCTTAGCGACCTGAAACGCAAACTGTTAGTTTGCGACCGCGTTGAATGTCATTCACTCATCGCAAACTAACAGTTTGCGTTACCAGCCAGGCCACTCCGAAAAAATTTCCTTCGCTTAGCTAAAAAATTAGTTGACAGTCGTTTAGAAGTGTATTAAATACTTCGTTCGGTTAGGCAACAAACTATAGACCAGCCTTTTCGGTGCGAGCCCCGCGCGGATACTCGCTGGTTCAGGACAAACCGAGACTGTTTCGCATAGCGAATTCTCCCGACTTTCGTAACTTGAGAGCGTGAGGTCAAACTCAGGCTCCCGAACAGGGCAGCATCGATCTGCCCCGAGGTTCAATTTAATCATGAGAAAGCCACCCTCCTTTACGCGGCTAGCCGCATTCTTGACCTTCGCGCTGGCGAGCATCCTCTCCGTGCAAGCACAAACTAACAAAGCGACAATCGTCGGCACGGTCAAAGATCCGAACGACGCACTCGTCCAGGGTGCGAAGGTCACCGTCACGAATGCCGCCACAGGTGAAGTTCGCGAAGCGACGTCAGGCGACGACGGCAACTACACTGTGCCTAACCTTGAGCCCGCGAGGTATAACGTGAGGGTGGAGGCTCCAGGCTTCCAACCCGTGGTTTTCGAAGCGGTCGAACTGCAGACCAGTGCTCGGTTGCCGCTCGACGTAAAATTTACTGCCATCACGGGTGGGTCCGGCACCGTGACCGTGACCTCAGAATCAGCGCCGCTGGTAGAGAGCGAGACCAGTGTGCGCGGCGATGTGATTACCGGCCGTCAGGTCACCGACCTGCCGATTGCGCAACGCAACTTCACGTTGCTGGCGGCGCTCTCGCCCGGAGTCAGCCGGCCCTTTGTGGGCGTGATTGGCGGCGGCGGCAACTTCGAGAATGGCGGCAATCCCGTGGGAGCCTCGACAGAGTCAACTCGCTTCCGCGAATCCGGCGGTTCAGTTCTGGTCGTGAACGGTGCTCGTCCCACCAACAACAACTTCGCGCTCGACGGAGTCGACAACAACGAAGGACAGTTTGGCCAGATTGGTATTTATCCGCCGCCTGACGCCATCTCCGAGTTTAAGATCGAGACCAGTGTCGCTCCTGCCGAAGGTGGCCGCGCTGGTGGCGGCATCATCAACACCACAACCAAATCGGGAGCCAATCACGTGCATGGCACCCTTTACGATTTCTACCAGGGTCGCGTATTAAGCGCGCTGAGCCGGATTGAGAATCGGAACGCGCTGCCGAACCGAAACACGCAGCAGTTTGGCGGCACTGCCGGCGGCCCGGTCTTCTTACCGCGCTTTGGTGAAGGTGGTCCATCCATTTGGGACGGACGCAATCGCACTTTCTTTTTCGTCTATTACGAAGGCCAACGAAATGCGACGCCTTCGACGACCGGAGACTTCGGTTTCGTGAGCGTGCCCACCGCGAAAATGCGGGTTGGGGATTTCAGCGAATTACTCCAACCTGGCGTCAACATGACTTACAACACCATCAATGGCCCCAGGACGGTCACGAAAGGCACAGTCTTCTGCGCCAACGGTAATCCAGCGACGGCCAACGATATTCGCAATTGTGGCCAGACGCTGTCACCGGCCGCGCTCAATGTGCTACAGGCTTATCCGCTGCCGAACGTCAGCAGCAGAATCTTTGATAACTTCCAGACCAATCGTAAGGAGAAGTACAACCGCGACGGTTACGGACTCCGTTTTGACCACAACATTCGCAGCGCCGATTCCGTGTTCTTCGCGTACAGCAAAGACAAAAGCTCTCGAGCTCGCGACAACAACTTTCCGCTCGGCACCTCACCCACCGGAAAGGACTTGCCTTCCGGCTTTGGCGCAGGCAATGAGTTTGGCAACTCGCGTGGTGTACGTTTGGGAGAAACACACACGTTCTCTCCGACTGTGATCAACGATGCGCGCTTTGGCGCGACCCAAGTGCAGATTGGAATTTTCAACACCGGTGTTGGCGGCGCGCTCGGTTTTGACCCGAACATCTCGGCCAACTTGGGAATCGCCAATACCAACGTTTGCGGCCAGTGCACGGGATCAGTATTGCTGGGCATCGAGGAACCTTTCCAGAGGGGGCGTCAGAATCAACTGGAGTTCATCGGTGATGGCGGTCCCTTCTACTTCACCTCGAACAACTATAGTTTTGCGGATGGTCTGACGTGGGTGCGCGGCTCAAGCACGTACAAGTTCGGCGGTGATTTCCGAGTGCGCCAGAACAGCAACTTTGATGCAGGCCGGGCCGGCGCCATCAAAGGCCAATACCAGTTCGGCACCGGTGCGGGTGGGTTTCTCGCCGGTAATTACAGCGGCATTAACATCGGACCACAGGACTCGGGCTCCGGAGCAGCCAACTTCCTGCTCGGGTACGACCCCGCCTTTGTGAGCCGCGGCACACCGGGGACGCCGCCGTTCCTCTCGAACAAAGAGCTTTCATTCTTTGTACAGGACGACTGGAAGAAGAGTTCGACGCTGACGCTCAACCTGGGCCTGCGTTGGGATTACTTCACCCAGCCGACCGAGCGCTTTGACAATCAGTCGAACTACAACCCGGCCAATGACACTCTGACGCGTGCGGGCAGTGGAGCAGCGGGCGGACGCGATCTGGTGAACAGTGATCGAAACAACTTCGGACCGGCAGTCGGCATTGCGTGGAGCGGTTTCAAATCCGATAAGACCGTCGTCATCCGTGGTGGCTACGCCCTGAAATATTCCGTGGACACGCCGGGCATTCCAGGTATCCTGCAGGCAAATCCGCCCAGCGGCGCAGGATACGGCTGCAGTCTCACGCAGTATGGCACGGCAGCTTGTCCGCAGCTTCCGCTCAAGTTCAACCTCGACACGGGAATTCCATTCCCGCAATTGACGAACAACATTCAGCCAGGCCAGACCTTTGCTGCTCCGGCGGGAGCGCCCCTCGTCTTTGTGGATCCAAACATTCACAATGAAATGTTCCACCAGTTCAACCTCACTGCGCAATGGGAGTTTCGCCCGAGCTGGCTGGGCGAAGTTGGCTACGTCGGCGCGCGCGGGCGCAACCTGCTGGTCGTCAGGAACATCGGGAACTCCACTGGCGGGTTCCCTGGTTCACGCCAGGTCACGACCCACGGTACTGTTCAGACCGTCCAGTACACCGGCAGTTCCTGGTACGACAGTTTCCAATCAAAACTCGAAAAACGTTTTACACGCGGCCTTTCGATCATCTCGACGTACGTTTGGTCACACGCCATCGACAACTCGCCGGGCAATTTCTGCACTGGCGGCACCGGTCCCAGCTCCTGCGGCTTTGCTAATCCTTTGCGCCCTGAACTGGACAGGGCTAGCGCCGACTTCGACGTGCGACATCGCTTCACATTCGCGAGTGTCTGGGAGTTACCACTGGGTCGCGGTCGCCGCTATGGCAGCGGTATCTCGCGCGGGTTGGACTATCTTGTCGGAGGCTGGCAGCTAAATTCCGACATCACAATCCAGAGTGGCCCGCCTTTCTCTGTACTGGCCAACGGTCAGCGCGTCGACGTCATCGGTAGTGCCGGAGCTTGTACGACCGGCACGGCCAAGACTTTCCAGGGACTAATTCTCTGTCCGGCGCGCGCGCCCGTCTTTGCCAACGATCCGAACGGGCCGAAGTTCGGCAATCTTGGTCGCAATGTCTTCCGTGGCGACCGGCAGGAATTCGTGAATGCTTCGCTCTTCAAGAACATTGTTATTAGAGAAGGGATCAAAGCTGAATTTCGCGCGCAGGCTTACAACCTTTTCAATCACGTCAACGGATTCCGTCCGGTCAACGATCTGAATAGCGGCTCGTTTGGCATCGATACGGCCGAGCAACGGCGTCGCCAACTTGAGTTCGGCTTCAGACTGGTCTTCTAGAGAGGCCGAAAAAAGCCAAATCGCCACGGAGACACAGAGAAGAGAATGAATCAGAATCAATCAGAAATGCGAGGAAATTGTTACCGTCTTTGTTCTCACCTTTCTCTGTGTCTCTGTGTCTCTGTGGCAAAGGCTGGTTGTTCGGCAGTCTGAGGCTACTCGCGAGTTTTTTCAGTTCGGATAGTGGCGGGCGCTCCGAGCAGGATGCCCGCCACTTTGCTACCCGGGGTAAGCTCTTGAACTTGCAATTGAAAGAAGCTAATTTGTAGTTTCATTTTACTCCCCTTGATTGCGATAGTTTCCAGCGAGCGCAACTGCATTCGTCCACCATGCTTGTCAGGAAATTCGTGATGAGCGCAAGCGCGAAAAACTCCAACTCTCCGAACTTGTTCAGCGCGCTGATCTGCGGCGTGACGCTGGGACTGGTAGTCTGTGTGTTCCCTGCGTCGGCGCAGGTTAACGTCGTTTCGGCAGCAAGGGTCAACGAATTGATCGCTCAGGTAAAGTCAAAAGCGCCGGATGAAATGGTCTTGAAGAATGCGCGAGAGGTTGGACAATTCCTACTGAACGAGAAACGTTACGCGGAAGCCGCGCAACTGTTTGAGGCATTGGTCGAGAAGCAACCGCGTAACGCGCTCGCCCTTTATGGGGCGGCTTTGGCGACCTTCAATCTCGGTACGCCGGCAGAGGCCGAACCAATCGCTCGCGCGGCGGTGGAGGCGATCAATTCCGCTAGCGCAGGTTTCTCCAATGCCTCGCGAGAACAACGTGGGCAGGCTGCCGATGCTTTAGTTTTACTCGCAGTCATTGTTGCCGTCCGAGGCGATGATCAGCAATCACTGAAGATTGCAGAGTCGGCCGTAACGATTGCTCCCGATCACTTCGACGCACAGTTCACTCTTGGGCGCGCGCTCTACAGTGCCGGCGACCCGATTCGAGCGGCGCAAGCCTTTCGCACCGCCGTTTCCCTGAATCCAACTGATCCGCGGGCGCTTTTCTTTTTAGGAACGACGCTCGAACAAGCGGGAGATCTGGAGGGTGCTGTTCGAAGCTACCGGCAACTGGTCCTGAATCAACCGCTCGCGGCGGAAGGGCACCTGGGCCTGGGCATCGTACTCGTCAAACGCGGCGAGGTTAACGAAGGTGTTAAGGAGTTGGAACGGGCGCTGGTCATTGAGCCGAATTTGTACGAGGCGCAGGTCACTATTGGGCGTTCCCTGGTTGCTCAGGGGCGTCCGGCCGAGTCTCTCGATCACCTGATTCGCGCGGCTCAGTTGGCGCCCGGCAATCCGGAGCCGCACTATCAGTTATCACTGGCTTATCGTCGTCTGGGCCGAAACGACAAAGCAGCCGAAGAAAGTGAGGTGGTCAGACGAATACATGAGAGCCGCCGGGCCGGTCCAGCCACCAGCAACACACAGAAACAACCCGAGTAACGAAAAATTATTGTGAGAGGCATGTGTCAACAGTCTGCGAGTTTTCCTTCACGCGCCTCGCTCGCGTTACTCTTGCTATTCGTTTTCGCGACGGCCGTGTTTGCAACTCCACTGCGCGGCGAACGACTCTCCATACAACCGCTGCGCTGCGCGGTAGCATGCCGGAAAATCCCACTACCGGGACCGCGGGCGTCCCGCCCTCCAGTGCGCAAAGGCACTCAGTCCGCAGACTCCGCGGACTTCTCTTCAACATTTGCGCCGGACCCGCGGGCGCCTCAATCCAGCAAGCCCCGCCCCGACGTTGACTCGCTTGAGCGCGAGGTTGTGCAGTTAGTGCAAGCCGGCAAGCTCACGGAGGCTGAGGCGCTGGCCCGATCTGCCGTGACCGCGCAGCCCCATCACGCCGGACGGCGTGCACTGCTGGGCGCGGTGCTCGATCAAATGGGACGAGCGGCCGAGGCTGAGCATGAATACCGTGAAGCCCTGCGACTTGATCCGCGTTCTCCGATCGCGCTCACGAACCTTGGAGTCCTGCTGGCCCGCACCAATCGTTCGGACGACGCCATTGAGGCTTTTCAAAAGGCGTTAACATTTGCGCCCGATCATCCGCAGGCGATCTATAACCTTGGCGCCCTCTATTTGGCTAGGAAGGACTACGCTCGGGCGATCCCTCTCCTTGAAAAGGCGGGCGGCGCCGCTCCCGAAAGATCTGGCGACCTCGCTCTGTTGCTGAGGCTGGCCGACTCGTATGCTCATACGGGCAGAGCCGCGGACGCCGCTCGCATTTCGAGCACGATCGAGCAGCGCGCGGCAGACGATCCCAGTGTGCTCTTCACCCTCGGGTTGTCGCTCGCCGATGCCGGCGATTACAAAAACGCTGCGCGTCTGTTTGAGCGCATCAATACCCTGCGTCCTGACACCTATGAAGTGCTCTATAACCTGGGTGTGGCTCTCTTCAATCTCGATCGTTTGGATGCGGCGCGCACAGCCCTGCAGAGAGCCGCTTCGTTGCGTCCTCAGGAGCCCGAAACTTTTTATCGGTTGGGTTTGATCGCTTCGCTTCGGGGCGAGAGTGAAAACGCTATCGGATTGTGGCAGCAAGCGACAGCGTTGCGAGAGGTCTACCCGGAAGCCAATTTCATGATCGCCGAAGAACTCTTTAAGCGCCAGCGCTTTGATCGCGCGATTCCGTTTTACGAACGCGCAATTGAACAGGATCCGGCTAAGCCTCTTTACTACATCCGGCTTGGAGGCGCTCACTTTCGCTCGCGGCACTACAATCTGGCCCGTGCGGCCTTTGAACGCGGAAACGTGCGCTTCCCTGACAACGCTACACTGCAATATCTGGCCGGTTATGCGGCCCGCGCAGAGGGTCTCTATGACGATGCGCTGGCGTTCTTTCAGCGGGCTCGGACGCTCCAGCCGGACAATGTGGATGTGCTGGCGAATATCGGATTCATTTACCTCGAGAGAGGACAATATGACGGCGCTGAGACGGTGCTAAAGCGCGCGGTAGAGCTGGATCCCCGGAGTTTTCCGGCTGTGTATGAGTTGGGCCGGCTGCTGGTAAAGTTGAGGCGCTACGAAGAGGCGTTGCCGGTGCTTAGCCGGGCCGCCGCGTTGTCGGACAACGACCCCGGAATTCACTATCAATTGTTCACGGCTTACTCTCGTCTGAAACGTAAAGCGGATGCCGAGCGAGAACTAGCTCTCTTCAAGCGGCTGGAAGGATTGCGCAAGAATAGCGGCGGTATGGAAGGCAGCGCCGCGAATGAACAGAAGGCGCCATAGCTGCTGAAATGGTAGTTACGATCCACAAATCTACACGAGGCCGAAACGCTGGCACGCGAAACGTGGTATTTCTAAAGTTCTCTTGAGAATGAATCGGCTAATCCAGCCGCCAGTCCCGGAGGGACGAAAATATCTTTAGAACCAGCATTCGCACAGAACCATCTCAGCTCCGGAGGCGCGGACGATACCTTTCTCGAAACAATTTATGTCGCCCCTCCGGAGCTTCAGCGTTCTTCGAGATCGCGTGTTCGATAAATATTCCCTCCTTCTGGGACTGGACTTGTTTTTTTGCGAACTCTCGAGACACCACTATAGAGCCTCCTGGAGTGCGAGCCAGAACCAAAGCCGGGCCACGGCTGCTACGCCATTGTGTACTTGCTTGTCTGTTGCTTATCGCCGGTGGTTCTGTTTCCCTCGCGCAAACCGCGCCGTCAGTGGCGAAGGTTGAGCCTCCTTCCTGGTGGGCCGGACATACGATCAATCCAGTGCGACTGCTGGTGCGCGGCAGGAATCTGCGGGGTGCGCACGTGAAGAGTGCCAGGACCGGCGTGATAGCTGGTGATGAACGCGTGAACTCGAGCGGCACTTACCTGTTTGTTAGTGTGACAGTGAGACCCACAGCGCGCCCGGGCGACTACCCGTTGACGATCAACAACGCGTCGGGAACTACTACGATTCCATTTCGTCTCGAGGCCCCACTCGACGCGGCCACGAATTTCCAGGGGATCACCAGCGACGATGTGATCTATCTGATCATGACGGATCGATTTTCTGACGGCGATCCAACCAACAATGCGCCGGCCGACGCGCCTGCGACCGCCAACAATCGGCAAAACCCGCGCGCGTTTCACGGCGGCGATCTGCGTGGCGTGATCAATCATCTCGCTTATCTCAAAGAATTGGGAGTGACGGCGCTTTGGCTGACGCCCTGGTATGACAATTGGAACGGAGTAAATAACTGCGACCGGCCCTGGTGCCCGAATACCTATTACCATGGCTATCACGCAATCGACTATTACTCAGTCGAAGATCGTTTTGGCAGCCTTGGCACCCTGCGTGAACTGGTCGCGAAAGCACATACGCTCGGTCTCAAGGTGATTCAGGATCAGGTGGCAAATCATGTCGGCTCGCGTCATCCCTGGGTCACTGAACCGCCGCTCGATAACTGGTTTCACGGCACCGCTCAGCATCACTTACTTAATAAGTTTCAGAACAGCGTCTTGCTGTCGCCGCACGGCAACGCTGATGAGGTGCGGAACACTCTTGATGGCTGGTTCAACGACGACCTGCCGGACATGAATCAGGAAGAGCCGGAAGTGGCGCGCTATGAAATTCAGAACGCGCTCTGGTGGATTGGGGTCGCGGGCATCGATGGCGTGCGCCAGGATACGATTCAATACATGCCGCGCAGTTTTATTCGCCAGCTTTCGGATGCCTTGCATCGGCAGTACCCAAAGATGTGGATGGTGGGCGAAGTGTTTGAACGTGACGCAGCGCACACCGCGTTTTTCATCGGCGGGCACACTGGTTGGGATGGGATTGATACGAAGCTCGATTCCGAATTTGATTTTTCGTTATGGCAAACTTCGCTGGATGTGTTTACCAACAAGAAGCCCATGCGCGCGCTGCGCGATCAGTTGAAGTACGATGCTCTTTATCCCGACCCAGCGAAGTTAACGACGCTGGTGAACAATCACGACACGGCGCGATTCATGTCACTCAAGGGGGCAACGCTGGAAGGCGCGATGCTGCATACCGCATTTATGCTCAGTGTGCGTGGTATTCCGCAGCTTTACGCGGGCGAAGAGATCGCCATGAAAGGGAAGGAAGATCCGGACAATCGGCGAGATTTTCCCGGTGGCTTTCCCGGAGACACTCATAGTGCATTTGAGTCGAGTGGTCGAACCACGACAGAGCAGTGCCTGTGGCAGTGGACTCACGATTGGATCAAATTGCGGCGTGAACATGCGGCGCTTAGGGACGGCCGAGTGATCGATCTTTACTACGACGATGATGTTTACGCATTTGCGCGGCAGGATTCAAGTGAGACGATCATCATTGCCATCAACCGAGCGAGCACCGAGAAACTGATCAAAATCCCGGCGACGACGATTCAGTCTAGTGAAGGTTCACGCTTGCTGAATTTGTTTGGGGCGACGAGAGGGGCCACAGTAGCGAACGCCGAAATCAGGTTAAGGGTTCCCGAGCGGACGGCAATAGTCTACAAGGTCATGGAGTGACCCCAACTCGATTTCGTTTAGACAGCGCACTTGTGCGCCCGTGGTGCGAAGGCGTGGTGATCGAGCGATCACACTTCAATTTCGTTTAGACAGCGCACTTGTGCGCCTGTGGTGCGATTGCGTCAATTCGATTGTCGACCTCTCCCTTCCATCGGCGGACAAGTCCGCTGTCTAAACGAAACGTGAATTAGGGGGGCACACATCCTAAAATGAACTTTCCCAGATCGAGCGGCATTCTGCTACATCCCACATCGCTGCCGGGACCATTCGGCATTGGCGATCTCGGCCCGGAAGCCTATCGCTTCGCCGATTTTCTGTCGGCGAGCGGCCAGAGTCTGTGGCAAATGCTGCCCCTTGGCCCAACCGGTTATGGCGATTCGCCTTATGCGGGTTATTCCGCCTTTGCCGGCAACACGCTGCTCATCAGTCCCGAACAACTGATTGCTGAAGGTCTGCTGACCAGACGAGACCTCACCAATGTTCCGGCTCTTTCCGATCAGTTTGTCGACTTCGCGCAGGTGCACCAACTCAAAGATTCTCTGCTGCTGAAAGTTTATGAGCGATACCGGCACAGCACAGACACGGGTTTGCGCAGCGCCTTCGAGACCTTTTGCGAACGCTTCAAATCCTGGCTCGACGACTACGCGCTCTTTCGCGCGCTAAAAGATCAGAACGGCGGGCGCGCCTGGAATGAATGGGATGCGGCCCTGGTGCGCTCGGAGCCGGCGGCCATAGCTGCAGCGCGCGAGGCGCTGGCCGAAGAAGTCGAAGCGCAGAAGTTTTATCAGTTCCTGTTTTTCAAACAATGGCTGGAGCTAAAGACCTATTGCAACGAGCGAGAGATCCGCATCATCGGCGATATCCCGATCTTCGTGGCGCTTGATTCCGCGGACGTCTGGACCAACCCCGACCAGTTCAAACTCAATCGTGACGGATCGCCCATCGTGGTGGCCGGCGTGCCGCCGGATTACTTCAGCAAGACGGGCCAGTTGTGGGGCAACCCGCTCTACAACTGGGAGCGCATGTTGGCCGATGGTTTCAAGTGGTGGATCGAGCGCGTTCGGGCCACGCTGCAAACCGTCGACATCGTGCGCATCGATCACTTCCGCGGATTTGTGGCCTGTTGGGAGATTCCCGGAGGCGACCGCACGGCTGAACGCGGTCACTGGGTCGAAGCGCCGGGCCGGCAACTATTCATCGCTATTCACAACACGCTCGGTGAACTGCCAATCATTGCGGAAGACCTGGGTGTGATCACTCCCGAAGTGGAAAAGCTGCGCGACGATTTCGGTTTTCCGGGAATGCGCATCCTGCAATTTGCTTTCAGCAGCGATACCGGAAATCAGGATCTGCCGCACAACTATCACCGCAACGTCGTGGTCTATACCGGCACGCATGACAATGACACGACCCTGGGTTGGTTCAATAGCGTCGCCGGTGAAGGTTCAACGCGCGACGCCCGGCAGATCGAACGCGAACGCAAATTCTGCCTCAAGTACCTGCACACCGAGGGACAGGAAATCCATTGGGATTTTGTGCGCGCGGCGCTGGCTTCGGTCTCGAACACTGCGGTTGCGCCGTTGCAGGACTTGCTCGGGCTGGGCACGGACGCGCGGATGAATTTGCCCAACAGCACTTCCGGAAACTGGGCCTGGCGATTTACCGTGGGCGAGTTGAAGGAGTCGGTCGGCAGGCGATTAAGAGAATTGACGGAGTTGTACGGGAGAAGCAATCACGGCGGCGGCGATTCAAGTTGAAGAGTTGAGAGCGGCCTCGCTAGATTAGAGGACTCGTTTAGAAAGCGGACTTGTCCGCCTCAAGTACGGGCAAGAGCGCTGTTAAGAGGGAAATCAGAACGGCTAGCGAGTTCTAGGTGGACATGTCATTCACACCGAGGCTTTAGCCCGGTGATCAGCAACACGGTTGCTACTGGAAGCCGTTTAAACGGCTTTCGTCCTTTCCTTTGCCTGGTATCACCGGGCTGAAGCCTCGGTGAGAATGAGAAGTGGCTTGCGCCGCGGCGGTGGCGAGAACCTTCATGGACTGTTCGATCGCGCAACGCATCTTGGTGATCATCGTCGTCGTAATTGGCGGCGCCATTTCTGGCGTGGCCCAAACAGGTGCGCCACAAGTCTCGAAAGTCGAACCGCCAAACTGGTGGATTGGTCATTCAATCAACCCGGTGAGAGTGTTGATTCGGGGTCGCAACCTGACCGGCGCCAGAGTCTCCAACGTTAATGGCCTGGACGTTCGCGGGCTGACAACGAATGCTGCCGGCACAAATATCTTTATTGATGTCGAAATCGATCCGCACGCAAAACCGGGCGTGCGACGCTTGCAGATTACTACGGCCAATAGTTCGACCGACGCTCCATTCGAGGTGCTGCAGCCGTTGCCGCGCACGGGACGTTTTCAAGGTTTCTCGCCTGGCGACATTTTGTACTTGATCATGCTCGATCGTTTCAGCGACGGCGACCAGTCGAACAACGAGCCGGCGCAATCCGCAGGCATCTATGATCGCCAGAACAAGTTCTACTATCACGGTGGCGATTTGCAAGGCATCATCAACCATCTGCCCTACCTCAAGGATCTGGGAGTGACCGCTTTGTGGCTGACGCCCTGGTACGACAACTACGATCACCCAAACCAGATCGAGTTAAAAGACGGCCGGCCGTCGACAGGCTTTCACGGCTACAACCCACAGGATTTTTATGCAGTCGAAGAGCACTTTGGCACCCTCACAAAGTTGCAGGAACTGGTGGCGGCGGCGCACAAACTCGGTTTGAAAATCATTCAGGACGAAGTGGTCAATCATACTGGTCCTTATCACCCATGGGTTGACGATCCGCCCACTGCCACCTGGTTCAACGGCACGAAGCAGCATCACTTGAACAACGTGTTTCAGACCTGGGCGCTGCATGATCCGCGTCCGGTTGAGCAACTGAAACGACAGACGATGGAAGGCTGGTTTCTGGATTTTCTGCCGGACTTAAATCAGAACGACGAGCAGGTTGAACGCTACCTGATTCAGAACACGCTCTGGTGGGTCGGCATCACTGGGCTCGACGGGATTCGCATGGATACCTGGCAGTACGTGCCGAACACGTTCTGGCACAAATGGAGCGCGGCCATCAAACGCGAGTATCCAAAGTTCACCGTAGTCGGTGAAGTCAAAGACGGTGACGTGGTCCATACCGCCTGGTTCCAGGGGGGCGCTGTGCGCGACGGCGGGGATTCAGGGCTCGACTCACTACTCGACTTCCCGCTGTTTTACTCGGTCAGGCACGCGTTCGCTGAAGGCAAAAACCTGGACGCGATACCAAAGACACTTGCCAAAGACTATCTCTATCAAAATCCGAATATTCTGGTGACGCTCCTGGGCGGGCACGATGACGGCCGCTTCATGAGCGAGCCGGGCGCGACGATGGCGGGTTTGAAACTCGCTAATGCGTTTGTGTTGACCACGCGTGGTGTGCCGCAACTTTACTACGGTGACGAAATCGCGATGACCGGCGCCGACGAGCCAACGACGCGTGCTGATTTTCCCGGCGGCTTCCCCGGAGATCAGCGAAACGCGTTTACCAAAGAGGGCCGCACCAGCGAGGAGCAGGAGCTGTTTGAGTATGTTCGCCGAGTCGCGCACTTGCATACCGAGCTTGAGCCGCTGCAGCACGGCGCGCTGGTAAATCTTTATGTCGCTGATCAGCAGTATGCGTATGCGCGCAAGAGCAAGTCAGGTGTGGTTGTGATCGTTATCAATAATGATACGAAGGCTGCGACGATTGCATTCGCTGTCGGGGAAACTGGATTGACTGACGGGGCGCAGTTGTCAGATCGGCTCGGTTCAGCGGGTGAGGCGAGAGTAGCGGGTGGACAAATGAAAGTTGCGATGCCTCCTCGTTCTGCAGCTATTTTTTCGAATCAAGAGCGGCATTAGCCTGGACGCACTGCGTTGGGAGCGCGGGCGTCCCGCCCGCCGTTTTGTTATCAAGCTTTCAACCTGAATTTGAACGAGTGGCTGCGAGAGTAAGGCGGGCGGGACGCCCGCGGTCCAGGTGAGGCAGACCGGCGGTCCCGGTGAGTTGGATCATATTTCAGTCGCGGTTGTTTTTGTGTTGGCTTTCAAAACCAAACCATTTTCAGAGCAAGTGGCCCTGGTTACGAAAGACCGTAAACCGTGAATAGTAAATAGTGAATCGTGAATCGTGAATAGTGAATACTGAATCGTGAGCCGAAAAAGTGGGAACTGAAGATCGGGAAGCGTTACTGCGGGAACCGATAGAAACCGTATTGCCCTGTTAGCGGCACTGTTCATGGTTCACGATTCCCGATTTGCTATTCACGATTCCAGATTCCAGATTTACGATTCACGATTCACTATTCACTATTCACTATTCACTATTCACGATTCAAGGTCTTACCGCTTACGCAAAGAGGATTGACATGAACAAACCACGCTTGAGCTTCTGGCAGATTTCGAACATGAGCTTTGGTTTTCTCGGCATTCAATTCGGCTGGGGATTGCAGCTCGCGAACATGAGTGCCATCTACACCAAACTCGGCGCAGACCCCGATCGCATACCAATCCTTTGGCTTGCCGGGCCTGTCACAGGCTTGTTGATTCAGCCAATCATCGGTTCGATGAGCGATAGGACGTGGAACAGACTGGGCCGTCGTCGCCCTTACTTTTTGGTTGGCGCCATTCTCTCCAGCATCGCTCTCTTCTTCATGCCTGATTCAACCGCGCTCTGGATGGCGGCCACTCTCCTGTGGATTCTTGACGCATCAATCAATGTTTCGATGGAGCCTTTCCGTGCGTTCGTCGCGGATAAGCTCAATGTTGAGCAGCGGACAGCGGGCTTTATCATGCAATCGTTTTTCATCGGTGTCGGTGCGACCCTGGCCAACTCGCTTCCGATCATTTTCAGGAAACTCGGAGTCACTGGGGCAACGGCCAGTGGCATTCCATTGACTGTGCAGTACTCATTCAAAATCGGCGCTGTGGTTTTTCTGTTAGCGGTTTTGTGGACGGTCTTCACCTCAAGAGAGTACCCGCCCGAGAACTTGGAAGAATTCAACCGGATGCGAAGCGAGAAGCGCGGCTTAGCGAAAGGGTTTGCGGAAATCGTTTCCGCATTCCGCGAGATGCCGGTGACGATGAAGCAACTTGCAGTCGTTCAACTCTTTACCTGGCTGGGATTGTTCTGTATGTGGATGTTTTATGGGTTGGCAACTGCTTATCATGTCTTCGCAGCCCCGAGCAAATCGTCGCCGCTTTTCGATGCCGGCACAGAATGGGGTGGATGGATGTTTGCGATCTATTCCATCGTCTGTTTTGGCATCGCCTTTTTCTTGCCGAAGCTAGCTGCCGCTTCGAGCCGCAAAATAGTGCACTTCATTGCGTTGGTTTGTGGCGGCTTGGGTTTGCTATCCATGTACTTCATTCACACCCCGAACATGCAGTACATGACGATGGTGGGCATCGGCATCGCCTGGGCCTCGATTCTGGCGATGCCGTATGCCATCCTTTCGGGCGCGTTGCCACCCGCTCGAATGGGCGTCTATATGGGAGTCTTCAACTTCTTTATCGTTATTCCCGAGATTATCGCGTCGGTTACTTTCGGTCCGATTATTCGGGGAATAACAGGCCAGTTTGCTCCGCTTCTGCCGTTAACTCTTCAAGGCTCTTTTCGTGCCGTACTCTTCAGCATTTACACTTATTTTTCTACACGCATCGGGTACATCTTCGAGCGACTTGGTGAATATGTCTTTTCGCCGATTTATTACGCTATCTTCGGGAATGATATGTCCAAGGTGCCATTATTTGTGGTGATGTTCGGAGGAATTTTCATGCTGATTGCCGCTATTTCCGTGTTGCTGGTACGCGATGTGGCCGACCGAGTTCCCGACGCGGCGGTCATTGACGGTGACGCGCAGGAGTTGTTTACGATTCCGGAATCGTCGCAGCCTGTTCCGAGCACGGGACTTGATCGATAGGGATCGAGAGAAAGGCAGGCCACCGCTTGATAAGCATGGGGCTCAAAAAGAGAAATTGGTTTCGCGGTATTTGTTGCGCCTCGGTGGTCACTGCTCTGCTTGTTTCGTCGCTTGGCTGGGCCAGTGCGCAGCAACGCGACGTAGCGAAGGAAGCAGCCCGGCCCACGCGCGACTGGGTGCGCGATGGAGTGATCTATCAAATCTTTCCCAGAGCATTTTCCGCGGAAGGAAACTTCAATGGTATTACCACTCAACTCGATCGCTTGAAAGATCTCGGGGTCACGATCATCTGGCTGATGCCGATTCACCCGATCGGCCAGGAAAAGAAGAAAGGCAGCATCGGCAGCCCCTACGCCGTGCGTGACTACTACGGCATCAATCCTGACTACGGCACCAAAGCCGATCTGAAACGCTTGATCGGCGAAGCGCACCGGCGCGGTTTGAAAGTGATTATCGACATCGTCGCCAATCACACTTCCTGGGACAGCGTCCTGATGCAACATCCGGAGTTCTACAAAAAAGACGCCAGCGGCCACATCACCTATCCGTACGATTGGTTCGACATCGCTGCCCTGGACTATCGCAATCAACAGTTGCGTCGCTACATGACCGACATGCTCAAGTACTGGATTCGCGACTTTGACCTGGACGGCTTTCGCTGCGACGTGGCCGGAGAAGTGCCGACGGACTTTTGGGAGAATGCACGTACTGAACTCGAGCAAATCAAACCCGACATTTTCATGTTGGCGGAAGCACACAAGCCGGAGCTGTTGGTCAAAGCTTTCGATCTTGATTACTCATGGCCGCTGCACAGCGCCCTGACCAACGTGCTGCAGGGCCGCGCCCGTGCTTCCGAATTGCGCGAGGAATGGGAGAAAGAAGTAAAGGAAGGTCCGCGCGCGGCTGAGCACATGCGCTTTTCGGATAATCATGACGAGCGGCGCGCCATCGCGCGATTTGGTGAGCCGGGAGCGCTGGCGGCTTCAGCGTTGATGTTCACGCTTGATGGAGTGCCCCTGATTTATAACGGCATGGAGGTTGGGGATACGGCTGAATCTGGCGCGCCGGCCTTGTTCGAAAAGCTCCCCATCTTTTGGCCCATCGCCGAACGCCGTCCGGAGTTCCCGCGCTTTTATAAAGCGATGGCGACGCTGCGCCGGGCCAGTCTGGCGTTGCGCCGCGGTTCACTTGAATGGCTGCATAACGCTGACGAGGCGCGCGTGCTCACTTTTCTCCGGCGCACAAATGAAGAAGAAGTGCTGGTGGCGATCAATCTTTCGAATCGGCCATTCTTCGGCGCGATTGAAATCGGCAACGGCGAAGGCTTCAAAGACATTACTCCGGATGTGGGCGCGCCGTTGCCGCCCGATGTCTTCGCGCCTGAAACAGCGCAAACAAAGCATCGTGTCGGCTTGCCCGCAGCGGCGCTGGACGCGTGGGGCTATCGCATCTTTCGGCGCAGCTTAAAGTAACAGTGCCCCCTGACTTGTCCCGTTTAGATAGCGGACTTGTCCGCCGCAGTCTGGACGGCTTTGCACAAAACTCTCATTTCGTGCTCTTTCGTGTAGTTTAGTGTGATTTCGTGGATCGTATGGCTCCTAATCTTAGCGGCGCACAAGTGCGCTCTCTAAACGGAATGGGCTAAACGGAATGGGTTTGTAGTTCCTGCAGATCAGTCGGCTGTTACCGGGATGCGATGCGGCCCTTACTCTTCATCTTGCTGATGGTGGTTAACGTCTGGACGTCGCTGGCGCAGTCTAACGTGATCCCTCCCGGAGCGCCGGGCGCGGACGCGCACTGGCTCAGCGCCGCAAAGAATGGTTTCGGCACCAGTAACACCTTGCGCTCGAAGGTCTGGTTTACGCTGACCGATGGCGTGCTGTCGGAGGTTTACTATCCGACACTTGACACGCCCAACGTCCAAAGTCTGCAATTGATCATTGTCGCTCCCGACGGAAAAGTCGAAACCGAAAGCGAAGACACAACACATTCGATCATCACCTCTGCTGACGCCGATTCGCTCAGATTTCAGCAGGAGAATACCGCAAAAAGCGGCGCCTATTTTATTTCTAAGCGCTATGCAACTGACCCGGAACGGAACTCGCTATTGTTGCAGGTATTCTTCAGGTCGTGGGTTGCCGACGCGGCAGATTACAAGCTCTTTGTCTATTACGACCCTTCACTGAATAACAGCGGTCGACACGATAGCGCCTGGTCGAAAGGCGCAGCGCTGCTTGCCGCCGATGGCGACAAGGCATCGGCGCTAATTTCCGAACCGAGTTTTGCCGAGACCACCAGTGGTTATTCCGGAATCAGCGATGGGCTCACGCAACTGCGCGCCGCAAAGAGAATCGCGAATCATTACCCGCGGGCTATTGATGGCAACGTAGTGCAAGTGGCTCGACCTGCTTCACCCAAATCTATTAGCGGAATTAGTTTCACCCTGGCGCTGGGGTTCGGACGGACACCAGCTACGGCCCTTGCCAGCGCGCGCCTCTCATTGCGCCAAGGATTCGCGGCCGTGCGCAATGAGTATGAAGCGGGTTGGCAAGCATACGTGGCCGGGCTGCCGCGCGTCGAAGCGAAGTACCAGCGACAGTTCAATATGGCCGCGAGGGTCTTGAAGTCGCTCGAAGACAAGACCTGGCGCGGCGCCACGATCGCTTCGCCGTCGATTCCCTGGGGCGGTGGTCCAAACGCGAACGAAGCGACGATCAGTGGTTACCACGCAGTCTGG
>Ga0179594_10000121_pt1 | contig 24956 bp, 11 predicted proteins | sample CZOMad1_1_08_16f_FD_148625 | JGI IMG/M metagenome (GOLD analysis project Ga0179594, IMG submission 148625) | Vadose zone soil fungal communities from Angelo Coast Range Reserve, California, USA - CZOMad1_1_08_16fungal (Illumina Assembly) | ecosystem: Environmental > Terrestrial > Soil > Vadose...
GAATGGCAAAGTTGCCACGCAGCCGGTTGCTGAGTGGCTGCACTCGAATGCCGGCTCGTTCGCGCCCATCGATCTGTTGGTGGTTGATCCGCCGCGCTCTGGTGTCGAGGATCGCGGCCTCGCGGGGATGCTCAACCTTCAGCCCCAACGGATCACTTATGTCTCCTGCGATCCGGCGACGCTAGCGCGCGATCTGCAGGCCTTACTCGCCGCCGGATATTCTCTCGACTCGGTTGCCGCCTTTGATATGTTCCCGCAGACGCATCACGTCGAGACGCTGGTCAAACTCAAACGCGCCACAGCTCCAGTCGAATCCAAACATTGACCGGGCAACTCAGACTGGACCATGGTGCGTGTCTGTCTCTGCTGCCCGTGCTCCAGATTCTCGAATGCCCGCCCGATAGTTTGAATGTTTTTCGAAAATGGGACTGTGAAGTCCCGAAAGTGAAACGTTCAGGTTTCTTTCGCAGGGTGCGACTCGATCATGGCTCGCCACGCGCGCCTGCTTGGTCCAGTGAAGCATCTCCCTGATTCTGCCGAAAAACGCTTCGTAGTTGACGAAAGGGATTTGTCGATTGAAACACGAATCGCCCGGAAAGATAGGGCTTTAGGCAATAGTCCTGCGGTGGCACGGCCTTTGATTCTCTTGGTGCCGGAGAACTATACAGTGGCCCGAGAAGTCTGTCATTTCGCAAGTCCAAGCACACTTCCCGCGCACGTCCCCCGCTCTCAAATTGGCTTGTATAGTTCTCTGCTAAATCTTCCGGGCGGGTTGAAGTTGTTCACCGGCTCATTGCGGATCAGGTTGTTAATGTTATGGATATTAAGCGTCCCCCAAAATCGAAATTGAGAAAGCGGCTCCGCTTCGGAGCCATGGTTGTGGTGCTCGCAGCGGCCATCGGCGGCATCACTTACGGGCTTGCCAAGCTGCCACGCGCGGCGCCGACCGTCGATCGCTCAACCAACGTGATCGACACCGTGAAGCGCGGCGAGTTTGTGAACAAAGTGCGCGGCAACGGCACGCTGGTGCCCCAGGTAACTCGCTGGATTCCCGCGCCTGCGGATGGACGGGTCGAGAAAATCCTGGTTGAAGCGGGGGTCGAGATTCGACCTGATGAAGTGATTGCCGAACTGTCCAATCCGCAAATGGAGCAACAGGCTATCGACGCGGATTTCCAGGTCAAGACCGCCGAAGCCGATGAACAGAATCTCAAAGTGCGTTTGGAAAGCGATAACATGACGCAACTGGCAGCGATCGCCAGTATCAATGCGGAATATAGTCAGGCGAAATTGCAGCTTGATAGTGACGAGTCGTTGGGTAAGCAAGGTCTGGTTCCGGAACTATCGCTGAAGATTTCGCGGGTCAAGGTAAAGGACCTGGCCAATCGTCTTAAGGTTGAACAGGATCGTTTGAACGTCAGCGCTCAGGCCACCAAGGCGCAATTGAACGCTCAGCGTTCGCGCGTAGAGCAGTTGCGCGCATTGGCCAAACTCAAACGCAGTCAGGTAGACGCCTTGAAAGTTCGGGCCGGTACTGCCGGGGTGTTGCAGATCGTCTCCGTGCAGGTGGGCCAGCAGGTGACGCCCGGATTAAATATGGCGCGCGTTGCCGATCCTGCCTCGTTGAAAGCAGAACTAAAGATCGCCGAGACGCAAATCAGCAAAGTCAGAATCGGACAACCCGTCGAGGTCGATACGCGTAACGGGATCATTCAGGGAAAGGTTTCGCGCATAGACCCGGCTGCACGCGAAGGCACTTTCGTAGTGGACGCGTTGCTTACCGGCCCATTGCCGGCCAGTGCGCGACCGGATCTTAGCGTTGACGGCGAGATTGAACTCGAGCGCGTGCAAAACGTTCTTTACGTTGGGCGGCCGGCATTCGGTCAGCCACAGTCAACGGTCAGCATGTTTCTGCTGGCGCCGGACGGACAGGAGGCGACGCGCACGCCGGTGGTGCTGGGACGTAGTTCGGTGAGCATCGTGGAAATTGTCAAGGGATTGAAAGAAGGCGATCAGGTTATCTTGTCTGACACTTCTGCCTGGGACAATTACCAGCGGATCAGGTTGAGATGAATTTGAGATCTCAAATCCAAGATCTCAGATCCAAGATCTCAAATCTCAGATCTCAAGTCTGGGATCTGGAATCTGGAATCTGAAATTTGAAAGCCGAGTCCTGAACAAGAGTTGCCAGCAAAAGCGTGCTGGCGGTGTTTTCCCATAAAGCGATTCCATAAAAAGCGAAGGAGGCCTCAATGGCTGGAACCGATCCTCTTATCCATCTTGCAGATGTAAAGAAGATTTTCTACACCGACGAAGTTGAAACGCATGCGCTTTCCGGCATCCATCTCGACATCAAGCAGGGCGAGTACGTTTCAATTGCCGGACCGTCGGGTTGTGGTAAGTCAACCTTGTTATCGATCCTCGGATTGCTCGATACGCCTTCCGACGGCGCTTACGTGCTCAACGAGCAACCCGTGGAAAACCTCTCGTTGTCTGAGCGGGCGCGGATACGCAATCGCGAAGTCGGGTTCATCTTTCAGAGTTTCAACCTGATCGGCGATCTGACCGTTTACGAGAACGTTGAACTACCGCTCACCTATCGCGGCATGAATTCAACTGAGCGCAAGAAGCGTTCGACGGAAGCGCTGGAACGCGTGGGGATGGCGCACCGGGCCAAGCACTTGCCCAGCCAACTGTCCGGCGGTCAGCAACAGCGTGTGGCCGTAGCGCGCGCGGTCGGCGGCGAACCCAGCATCCTGCTCGCGGACGAGCCGACCGGCAACCTTGACTCGACCAACGGCGAAGCGGTGATGGAACTGTTGCGCGAACTGCATCGCGGCGGGGCGACGATTTGCATGGTGACTCACGATCCACGTTACGCCCAGCACGCCGATCGCATCGTGCACATGTTCGACGGGTTGATCGTGGAGGAAGAAGCCGGTTCGAATCGCACGCAGATGATCGAAGCCAAGCGAGAGTTGGAAGAGAGCGGCTTTGGGCACATCGCATGATCAAACTGCGCAACGTCGAAAAATTCTTCTCGCATGGTGTCACCAAGACTTATGTGCTGCGCCGGGTCGATCTGGATATCAAAGCTGGCGAGTTCATCTCGATCATGGGGCCTTCGGGAGCAGGCAAATCCACGCTGCTGCACATCATCGGCATGCACGATCAATCGTGGACCGGGGAATACTATTTCGACGACGACGCGATCCATGCGCTGAATCCGCGGAAGCGTGCCGAGATACGCAATCGGAATATCGGTTTTGTCTTCCAGAGTTATCACCTGTTGGATGATCAAACCGTCTCTGAGAATCTCGAGCTCCCGCTTTCTTATCGTGACGTCAGCAAGAAAGACCGGCAAAGCATCGTCTGCGACACGCTCGACCGCTTTCAGATTGTCGGCAAGAAGGATCTCTTCCCCAGTCAGCTTTCCGGTGGGCAGCAGCAATTGGTGGGGATCGCGCGCGCGGTCGTCGCCAGTCCCCGGATGATCCTGGCCGACGAGCCGACCGGCAATCTGCACTCGAGTCAGGGTCAGGAGATCATGGAGATGTTCAAGCGTTTGAATAACGAAGGCACGACCATCGTGCAGGTCACGCATTCCGAGGTCAACGCTGCTTACGGCAACCGTATCGTGCGACTTGAAGATGGCTGGATTGCAAAAGACTGAGTTCTTTTTCCTGTAGTTGCTCTGACTGAAGACTACGGGTGGTGCCCAGGCAAACCTTACAGTTTGCGTTAACAAAACCGCCACCCATCGGCGGCAGTTGTTGATGCCATTTTGGGTCAACAATGTCCACGTCACTCGTGTGCCTGCCGCCACTCGGGCCAATGCATCGCCGGAGAACGGGCTTATGGACACGCTCTGGAAAGACCTTCGCTACAGCATTAGATGCCTGCTGAAACAGCCTGTTTTCACCCTGATCGCGTTGTTCACACTGGCGCTCGGAATAGGCGCGAACACGGCGATCTTCAGCGTCGTCAACGCCCTCCTGCTTAACCCTCTGACCTTTCCCGAACTCGATCGGATCGTAACGCTGTGGGACAAAGTGCCGAGTCGCGGTGTGCTGCACAACGAAGTGGCGATGGCGAACTACCTCGACTGGAAGGCGCAGAGCCAATCATTTGATCAGCTCGGCCTGTATCGCTGGTGGAGTCCTAACTTATCGGACGAGCCGCCTGAAAGAGTTCAGGGATACCTGGTTACCGCGAACTTCCTGGACGTTCTTGGCGTGAAGCCCTGGATGGGTCGCGCCTTTACCGAGGAAGAGAATCAACCCGGCAAAGATGCCGTGGCCATTCTGACCTACGGTTTGTGGCAGCGTCGCTTTGGCAGCGATCCGAACATCGTCAACAAGGCCATCACGCTTAATGGAATCAAGCGCACGATCATCGGCGTGATGCCGCGTGGGTATGTTTACCCGAAAGGCGCTGACGTCCTTGCCCCGTTACCGATTAGTCCTGAGCTGGCGCGCAGCCGCGGCAGCCACGCTTACTACGTCGTCGGGCGCCTCAAACCCAAGGTCACGATCCAGGCCGCTCAGGCGGATCTTGATGCCATCACCAGCCGCCTCGAAAAGCAATATCCGAGCACGAATACCGGTTGGGGAGTGACGGTCTTTCCGATTGTAGCCGACACGGTGCGCATGTATTCGACGGCAGTTTGGGTGTTGATGGGCGCGGTCGGAGTTGTCCTGCTGATTGCCTGTGCGAACGTTGCCAATCTGATGCTGGCGCGCGCGAGCGGACGCCACAAAGAGATTGCCCTGCGCGCCGCGTTAGGCGCCAGTCGCTCGAGAATTATCCGGCAGTTGTTGACTGAGAGTGTGATTCTCGCGCTCATTGGCGGCGCCCTGGGTGTGTTGATTGCCTACTGGGGAGTCGAGCTGATCCGAGTGACCAACCCGGGCGAGGCGGCCAGGTACGTAGCTGGATGGGACCAGATGGGCATCAACCCTTCGGTGCTCGGTTTCACGGTGGTGCTCTCGCTTGTCAGTGGACTGTTGTTCGGGCTGGCTCCCGCGTGGCAGGTTTCAAAACCTGATCTAAACAACGCACTGAAAGAAAGTGGCCGCCGCACGACTGGAGGATCTCACCGCGTGCGCAGTTCGCTGATGGTTACCGAAGTTGCCCTTTCGTTGATGTTGCTGGTCTGCGCCGGCCTGCTGGTTCGCAGTTTTCTTTCGCTGCTCAAAACGAATCCCGGTTTCAATTCCGAAAATTTGATGACGATGAGTCTCAATTTGCCGGCAGCGAAATATAAAGAGGCCCCGCAGAGAATTGCGTTCTTTGCGGATCTGGTACAGCGAGTAAAAGCGTTGCCCGGCGTCGAATCCGCGGCCGTAGTTAATTATCTGCCGCTGGGTGGCGCCAACTCTTCGGACAGCTTTCTGATCGAAGGTGTTCCCGAGCCTCAGCCCGGACAGGAATTCGACGGACGTTATCGTGTTTGTTCGCCTGATTACTTTCAAACGATGGGCATCGCTGTTCGTGCAGGCCGCGTCTTCACCGAACAGGATAAGGCGGACGGCCAGCCCGTGATCATCGTGAACGAAACACTCGCGCACAGGTTCTGGCCCAATGAAAGCGCCGTCGGCAAGCGCATGCGTTTCTATGGACCAATAGACAAGGCTCCCTGGATGCAAGTGGTTGGCGTGGTCCAGGACGTAAAGCATGAGTTGAACCTGGCGGTGACGCCCGACTACTACCTGCCGCACGCTCAGGACCCCTGGCAGGCAATGACACTGGTCGCGAAGACGCGAGTCGAACCGAGTTCAATGGCCGGACCGATGAGACAAGCGGTGTGGTCCATCGACAAGGGGCAGCCGGTCTCCGATGTGCGCACGATGAAAGAATGGCGGGCCATCTCGCTGGCGCTGTACAGCTTTTCTTCGGTCTCGCTGGGTATCTTTGCCGGTGTGGCCCTGCTGTTGGCGGCGGTGGGGATCTACGGCGTGATGGCCTATGCAGTGTCGCAGCGCACACATGAGATCGGCATTCGCATGGCGCTGGGTGCGCGTGCGAGTGATGTGCTGCGGCTGGTGGTGAAGAACGGAATGAGCCTGGCGCTGCTTGGCGTCATCGTGGGACTCGCCGGCGCGTGGGGCTTGACGCGATTCCTGGGAAGCCTGCTCGTCGGTGTCAGCGCCACCGATGCTTTGACTCTGAGTGCGGTGTCAGCGCTGCTGCTCGTCGTGGCCCTGATCGCGTGTTATGCACCGGCGCGACGCGCGACAAAAGTTGATCCGATGGTCGCCCTAAGAAATGAATAGCGGAATGAATCGAGGATTGAGTAAAGGAGAAGAACAATGATTACCAAAAGGTTAAGCCCGTTAACGGCGTTACTGACCGGTTCAGTTGTCCTGGCATCCGTCCTGTTGGTCCAGGCGACGGGCAGGCCGACGACGCCTGACAATCAATCCGGCGATGAAAGCCAACGAGCCAGCCGGCAAAAGGTGAGCGACGAACAGTCCGACAAAGCAACTCTAACCGGCGGAGAATGGTTTGGTCGCGCCTATACGCTTCACAGTGCCTCGCGTTATCCGGAAGCGATTGAGGCTTTCAAGCGGGCGATTGATCTTGGCTACCGCCAGGCGACATCGATGTACAACATCGCCTGCGGCTACTCGTTGCTCAACGACAAAGAAAACGCTCTCGCCTGGTTGCGCCGCGCCGTGGATACTGGTTTCGATAGGGCCGATCTGCTGGCCGAAGATTCTGACCTCGATCCGCTGCGGAGCGACAGCCGATTTCGTGAGCTTGTCGCCAGTGCTCCAAACGCCGAAAAGATCGATAAGTACTCCTCTAAAAAGCAAGACCGGCTCGAGCGAGCGACGCTTGATTTCACGCGTCTGGAACGCGCCGGATCCCGGGACGGAGACGAGTGGGCCGGGGTGGGATTGCAATTGCTACTGCTCAGAGACCTGGACCGCTCCGTCATCGCTTTGAACCGAGCAGTCACGCATTTCGACTACAAAGCCGGCACCGCCATGTACAACCTGGCTTGCGCTTATGCACTCAAGGGTGATCGCGAGGCGGGAATCCAGTGGCTGGCAAAGTCAGTCAACTCGGGTTTCGATAATCCTGACAAGGTGCAAAACGATCCCGACCTCAACAGCCTGCGAGCCGATCCGCGCTTCGCCCGAATCGAAAAAGACAGCCGGGTTCTTTCGCTGTCGCAATTCTACAAAGGCTTTTCCGATGATGGGCGCTACCCGAAGCAGCAGTGGCTGCCGGCGGTTGCGCTCTACCGACCGCTGGTCGAAGCCGAACCGAATAATGGCCGAGCCTGGTTCAATCTGGGATTTGCTCTTCACTATTCGGGTGAGCATGCGCGGGCCATCGAAGCGTTCGAGTGCGCGCGTCAACTCGGTTACAACCGGCCCATCGCGCTTTACAACATCGCCTGCGCCTACTCGATGTTGGGCCAGCGCGACCTGGCGTTTGACTGGCTCGAGCGGGCATTCGCCGAAGGGTACGATCCCAAGGGTTACATCAGCGGAGATCGAGACCTCGACAACCTGCGATCCGATCCGCGCTTTAAGCGATTCGTCAGCATGGCCCGTGAACGGAAGGACGCTGAGAGGAACGATGAACGATGAACGATGAAATAGAGCTTGCCTCAATTCATAGTTCCGCGTTCATCGTTCATCGTTAGGAGTAAGTTATGGAAACACTCCTCAGAGACATGCGCTACGGAATCAGAAGTCTGCTGAAGCGGCCAGGCTTCACCGTCGTTGCATTGATTGCGCTGGCTCTGGGCATCGGCGCCAACACGGCAATCTTCAGTCTGGTTAACGCCGTGCTGCTGCGGCCGTTGCCTTTCGCGGAACCGGACCGGCTGGTGTGGATGTGGGGCAACATTCGCAATGGCGGCAACCATGCCAGTGTCTCGCCACTCGATTTCCTCGATTACCGCAAACAGAACACGACGTTCGCAGAGTTTGCCGCGACGTTCTCAGTGCCGTTGTCGCTGAACCTCACCGGCAGCGGCGAGCCTGAGCGACTAACGGTCGCCGGCGTAACCGGCAACTACTTCCAGGCACTCGGAGTAAAGCCGCTGCTGGGGCGCACTTTTTTGCCTGAGAACGAAAGCACCGGTCATGACCAGGTGGCGGTGCTGAGTTACGGGCTCTGGCAAAAACGCTTTGGCGGTGATCCCGCGATCGTGAACAAGACACTCACACTCGACGGTAAGACCTGCGAAATCCTGGGCGTGATGCCAAAGGACTTCAGTTTTCCGCAAGGTGCTGAGTTGTGGTTCCCGATGAATTTCGAGATCTCGCCGGGAATGAAACAGCGCAAGGCGCATTTTCTCAGACCGATCGGCAGATTGAAGGCCGGAGTCACACTGGCCCAGGCTCAGGCGGACACTGACGCCGTCGCCAGGCGCTTGGAAGAACAGTATCCGGACACGAACCGAGGTTGGAATTTGCGTCTGGTTTCTCTGCGCGAGCAATTGGTCGGCAACACCAGACCGACACTCTTTATTCTGTTAGGGGCGGTCGGATTTGTGTTGCTGATTGCCTGCGCGAACGTCGCCAATCTGTTGCTGGTGCGCGCGGCGGCGCGTCAGAAAGAGATTGCCTTGCGCACGGCCCTGGGCGCCGGGCGCTTTCGCATTGTGCGACAGATGATCACCGAAAGTGTCCTGCTTGCTTTGTTGGGCGGCGCCCTCGGAAGTTTGCTGGCGACCTGGGGACTTGATCTGCTGGTGGCGGTTAGCGCCGGAAGTCTGCCGCCGACTGCGCAGGTGCGCATCGATGCAACCGTGCTCGGCTTTACCCTGCTGATTTCGCTTTTGACAGGCGTGTTGTTTGGTCTGGCGCCGGCGCTGCGCACGGCGAAGATCAATCTCAGTGAATCCCTCAAGGAGGGCGGCAGAAGCGGCAGCGAAGGAGCCTCACGAAATCTTACCCGCAGCGCCTTGGTGGTGTTTGAGAGCGCCGTGGCGGTGGTCCTGCTGATTGGCGCGGGCTTGCTGGTTCGCAGTCTGGTCCAACTGCAAAACACCAAACCGGGATTTGATGCCCACAACGTGCTGACGATGCGCGTGGATTTGCCGCAGGAGAAGTATCGAGTGGATGAAAAGACCGCCGGCTTTTTTCAGGAGCTGGAAAGTCGCGTCGGCAGTTTGCCGGGAGTCGAAAGCGTCGGCCTGGTTAGTGAACTACCACTGAGCGGCCAACCGAACGACATGCCCTATACCGTCGAAGGCCGTCCGATATTGGTGGACCAGGGCTACGACGACGATTTCCGCCGCGTGAACACGCAGTACTTTCGCGCCCTCCGTATTCCGCTCCTGCGCGGCCGCAATTTCACTGAACAGGAAGTGCGCCAGGGCGCGAAGGTTGTGGTGATCAGCGATTTGCTCGCCCGCCAGGTGTTTCCGAACGACGAGCCGTTGGGCAAACGACTGGTGATGATGATGGGCAACCAGCCATTCGAGATCATCGGCATCGTCGGTGACATTCGGCATCGTGGGTTGGAATCAGAACCAGCGCCGGCGATGTACATGCCGGCGTTTGAACCTGGAATGAACGTGGTCATTCGCGCGCAGAGCGATCCTTTGTCGCTGGCTGGCGCGGTGCGCAAGGAAGTCCTGGCAATCGATCCGGATCAACCAGTGGCGGCGGTGAAAACGATGGAGCAGTGGTTGGAAACAGCGGTCGCGGGGCCGCGCTATCGCACCTCGCTGCTGGCATTGTTTGCAGCGCTGGCGCTGGTCCTTGCTTCAACCGGGATCTACGGCGTGATGTCGTACTCAGTCACTCAGCGAACGCACGAGATTGGGGTGCGCATGGCTTTGGGAGCACGACAACTCGATGTTCTAAAGCTGGTTGTCCGTCAGGGAATGGCTCGGGTGATCATCGGCGTGGCTATTGGCCTGGCGGCAGCTTTAGCGTTGACGCGCGTGATGTCGACTTTGCTATTCGGCGTGGGGGCGAAGGATCCGTTCACCTTTGCCTCGGTCGCGATCTTGCTGACCCTGGTGGCGCTTGTCGCTTGTTGGATCCCGGCGCGGCGAGCGACGAAGGTCGATCCGTTGGTAGCGCTGAGGTACGAATGAAAATCTAGCAGAAGCCCGACCGTTAGGGAAGGCTTAGGTGGTTAAGCAGGAGCCTCCCTAACGGTCGGGCTACCGCACCGAAGGATTAGATGATGCATTCACTTTGGCAAGACTTGCGTTACGGCCTGCAGATGCTCGTCAAGCATCCAAGCTTCACGGCCATCGCGGTGTTGACGCTGGCGCTTGGCGTGGGCGCGAATACGGCCTTGTTCAGCGTAGTCGATGCGGTGCTGTTGAAAAAGTTGCCCGTCAAAGATCCCGATCGCCTGGTGTTGTTCCGGGCCACATGGGATAGGGACAAATTTGGTCCCGGCGGTTACAACGGAAGCAATCAGCGCGACCCCGCGACCGGTCTGACAAATGGGACCTCGTTTCCTTATCAAACTCTCGCGCGGTTGCGTCAGGAAAAAGGCGCGCTCCAAGACGTCTTCGGCTTCAGCGGGGTGGATCTGAACCTGAATACTGGCGGCCAGGCAGAGGTTGTAGCCGGACAAGTGGTCTCAGGAAATTATTATTCAGCACTGGGAGTACCAGCGTTGATCGGTCGCACAATCAGCGAGGCCGACGACAACGCAGGCGCGGCTCCGGTTGCGGTCCTCAGCCATCGATACTGGTCAACCCGATTCAACGGCGATCGCGCCATCGTCGGGAAGCAGGTCAATCTCAACAATGTCGCCTTCACGATTGTCGGCGTCACACCGCCGGGCTTTGAGGGCACGGGACAGGTCGGCTCCACTCTGGATATTTCAATTCCCTTGCAGTGGGAGCCACAGATTGCCGGTGATCGCTCGTACTTAAAAGGCGCCGGCATTTGGTGGCTCAGGCTAATGGGCCGCTTGCAGCCGGGCGCAACGATTGAACAGGCGCAGGCGACTTTGGCAGCAGCATTTCAACAATCCGTTTTAGAACATCGCGCGGCCCGGCAGGCCCAATCCAAAAATCCAATCCGTGCCGTTGAGCCGAAAGACTATCCGCGACTCGGCGTCGACTCAGGCAGTCAGGGTGAGATGAATGCCCGGCGCTTTATGACCAGGCCACTGCGTTTGTTATTCGGCGTCGTCGCCCTGGTCTTGCTTATTGCCTGTGCCAACGTCGCCAACCTGTTGTTAGTGCGAGCGTCAGCGCGACAAAGAGAAATCGCTGTGCGTTTGGCTGTCGGCGCCAGCCGCTGGCGCTTAATACGCCAGTTATTGACTGAGAGTCTATTGCTCGCATTACTGGGCGGCGGCCTGGGCGTCTTATTTGCCCTGTGGATCAAAGACGGTCTACTGGCCGTTACCGACTGGAGCGGTCGAGGGATGCCTGGGCTGCATCCGCAACTCGATCTGCGCGTGCTCGGTTTTACTCTCGGCCTTTGCTGCCTGACCGGCATTGTCTTTGGAGTCGTGCCGGCGTTGCGGGCTACTCGACTGGATCTCACGCCGACACTCAAGGACACAGCCCGTGGCTCGAGTGCGCACACGCGATCGTGGCTCAGCAAGTCGCTGGTCGTTGTGCAAGTTTCGATATCGGTGTTGCTGTTGATCGGCGCGGGGCTTTTGATTCGCACACTGCGCAATCTGCAACACGTCGAGACGGGTTTCAATGCCAACAACCTGCTGCTCTTCAGCGTGGAGCCAAGGCTGATCGGATATAAAGACGAGCGACTGGCCAATCTCTATCAGCAACTGTTTGCTCGCCTCGAAGCTGTTCCGGGTGTCCAGAGTGTCACCTGCTCGCGACACGCGCTGCTTGCTTTGGGCGCCACCAGCAGCTCGCTCTATTTTCCGGGCGCCAGGATTTCTCCAGACGGACGGCCAGCCGAGAGCCGCGACGTTCAAGTCCACAACGTTCGCGAAAATTTTCTGCAGACGATGGAAATTCCGCTCGTGCTGGGCAGGAGCTTCACGGTCCAGGACGATGCCAGGGCGGCGCAGGTGGCGGTGGTCAATCAGAGCTTCGCGCGCACTTATTTTCCCAACGAGAATCCGATTGGCAAGCGCTTCGGTTTCGACTCGGACAAGCCGAGTGAGATCGAAATCATCGGCCTGGCCCGCGACGCTAAGTACACGAGCCAACGCGACGATACACAGCCGACAGCTTATATCTCCTGGAAGCAGTCGCTGAGGTCGATGGGCTTCAGCACGTTTGAAGTGCGCACCTCAGGCGATCCCGCTTCATTCACCGGCGCCATCCGTCAGGCAGTTCGCGAAGTCGAAAGCAACCTGCCACTCAATGATGTGAAGACGCAGATTGCGCAAGCCGATGAAACGCTGTCGATGGAGCGGCTGTTCGCAAAGCTCCTCAGTTTGTTTGGGCTGCTCGCGCAACAGCTCGCCGCGATTGGGCTGTACGGAGTGATGGCTTACTCGGTGTCGCAGCGGACTCATGAGATTGGTATTCGCATGGCGCTCGGCGCCAGCCGCGGCAACGTGCTGCGGATGATTGTTCGACAGGGGATGGTGATGACGCTGGTCGGTGTGGCCCTGGGGCTGGGCAGTGCGTATGTGTTGACGAAATACCTGGAGAGTCTGACTAGCATGTTGTTCGGGGTGCGCCCTCGTGACCCTTTGACCTTCGGCGTCATTGCTTGTGGGGCTGATGCTGGTGGCGCTGGTCGCCTGTTTGATTCCGGCGCGGCGCGCGACAAAAGTCGATCCGCTGGTGGCCCTGCGGTACGAATAGGTGTCAGAACCACCTGCGGTAGCGGGTGGTTGTTGTCTCCAATCTCGGATCTCGGCGGCGAGAATTGAACCGCCCGCTACCGCAGGCGGTTCTGACAAGAGTGCGGTACTCGGTGTACTGACTTAGAAACAATAGCGCATGAAGTTTTGCGCTTGAGGAAAGCTGACGATGGCGAACATTTGGCAAGACATACGTTTCGGCTTGCGGACGCTTTGGAAGACGCCAGGCTTTACGTTCGTGGCAATAGTATCGCTTGCGCTCGGTATCGGTCTCAACACGGCGATCTTTAGCATCGTCAACGCCGTTCTCATTCGTCCGGTACCACTGATCAAGGATCAGAGTCGCGTTGTTTGGCTTCATGCTCAGGTTTCATACCCGGACTATGTTGACTACAAAGAAGAGACCCAGAGCTTCGATGGGATGGCTGCGGCCACAGGGACGAGCGAGTTCAGTCTGGAACGCGGCGGCGTACCGCAACTGGTCAAGGGCGAGTACGTGACCGAGAACTATTTTGACGTACTTGGCGCCGGCGTCATGAAGGGGCGCGCTTTTGACAAGTCGGAAGGACAGATACCGACGCCGGTTGTTGTCCTGAGCGAGCATCTCTGGCGCACCCGCTTTGACTCGGACTCGACGATCATCGGCCGGCAGATTTCTCTAAACGGACTCGCGTTCACGGTTGTCGGCGTTGCGCCAAAGGATTTCATCGGCACGGAAGTTGGGCTCAACCGCGAGTTGTGGGTGCCGCTCCTAATGCAGCCGGTGCTCAACCCGCCAGAGGCTTCCAGGGCGGCAGACCCGAGCGCGAAGAGGTTTCAGGAGCGGGACAGTCATTGGTTGGCGGTCTTTGCGCGCCTGAAGCCTGGCGTTTCGCGTGAGCAAGCCGGATTCGAGTTAAGCAACGTCGCGCGCCACGTTGCTGAGTCGTACCGCGGCAAGGTTAGCGATGAAACGCTGCGAGGCGTCCAACTCCTACGCATGAACGGCGGGATGGATCCGCGCGACCGCGAGGAAGTTTTGCCGATCGCGGGAATTGTGACGGCTGTGGTTGCACTGGTGCTTCTGATTGCTTGTGCAAATATCGCCAGCCTGCTCCTGGCCCGTGCTGCCGGCCGGCGGCGTGAAACTGCCATACGCCAGGCACTCGGCGCCAGCCGTCCTCGTCTGGTTCGTCAGTGGTTGACGGAGAGTTTGCTGCTAGGCGTGGCCGGCGGCGTTTTGGGACTGCTCCTTGCACTGTGGGCGAATCAACTGCTCATCTCTTACCTGCGCACTACGCCGCTCGCTTTGCTCGAACTGGGATTGGACTGGCCTGTCCTCGCCTTTACCTTAGCTATATCAATCACTACCAGCCTCGTATTCGGACTTGCTCCGGCGCTCCAGGCATCGAGACTGGACATCGTCAACGCGCTCAAGAGCGAAGACGCTGCGCGGGCAGGCTCGCAGCGCTCGCGCTTGCGCACCGTGTTCGTGACCGCGCAGGTGACGCTCTCGGTGGTCCTCCTGATCGGCGCCGGTCTGTTCATTCGCTCGCTGCAAAACGCCAACACGATTGACCCCGGCTTCCGCGTCGAGCGTGCCCTGACCGTACCAATCAACCTCGGACTCTTGCGCTACAAGGAGAACGACGGCGCGAATTTCTATCGCAATTTGCTCGCCCGAGTCGAAGCACAACCGGGCGTTGAGCGCGCGAGCCTGGTGAGGTTTGCGCAACTTGGTTTTTCCTTTGCGCAGTTCCAGGTCTTCGCAGAAGGTCGGAGCGCCGGACAGAAGGAAGGAATCAGCACCGGCTTCAACGTCGTCGGCCCGAACTACTTCAAAACGATGGAGACTCCTCTGGTCCGTGGACGCGATTTTTCAGACGCCGATCGCAAAGGCGCGACGGGCGTCGTGGTACTCAACGAGACGCTGGCCGCCATGCTCTGGCCGGGCCAGGATGCGTTGGGCAAACGCGTCAGCGTGAGTGGTCCGGACGGGTCGTTTCTGGAAGTCGTCGGCGTGGCTCGCGACGGCAAGTACCGCTCACTCGGCGAGGCGCCCCACCCGTACATCTATCAGCCGGTGCTGCAATCTTACGATCCGAAAATGACTCTGATAGTACGCACTACGGGCGAACCGCAGTCTGTTGCCGCGGCCGTACGTGAGCAGATACGCGGGCTCGACGCGAACCTTCCGGTCGCCGACGTAAGCACGCTCCGCGACCAGGTGGACCTGTCGCTGTTTCCTTCTCGCGTGGCTGCGTGGACCCTTGGTTCCTTTGGATTGCTGGCGCTGCTCTTGGCCGCCATCGGAATCTTTGGAGTGGTCTCTTACTCGGTCGCAGAACGCACGCGAGAGATCGGTGTGCGGATGGCGCTGGGCGCAAAACAAAAGGATGTACTGAGACTGGTTTTGGGAGAAGGGCTGGCAATGATCGCCGTCGGAATCGCGGCGGGATTACTACTCGCATTCGGCTCGACGCGTGTGTTAGCCGGGTTTCTCTACGGAGTCGGAGCGACGGACCCGCTGACGTTTCTTGGTGTACCGCTCTTGTTGGGTTTCGTCGCCCTGGTCGCTTCTTACTTGCCTGCGCGGCGGGCAGTAAAAGTCGATCCGTTGGTGGCGCTGCGGTACGAGTGACAGGCGCAGGTGGACACTGGGAGCGCGGGCGTCTCGCTCGCCTGAGCGCCGCAGGCGCGAACAGGAGGTTATGCAAATGAGTCTTTCGGAATTGGGTGAATGGTTGCCAGGCAAGCGGGCCGGACGCCCGCGGACCCGGTAAGACGATCCCGGTAAGACGATCCCAGTAGATGGGTCCCAGTAACTTGGAAATCGAGGTGAGGGAATAGTTCATGCAAATCCTGCTGCAAGACATGCGCTACGGTGCGCGGATGCTGGCCAAGAAGCCGGCCTTCACCATCGTCGCGATCATCACACTCGCACTCGGCATCGGCGCTAACACTGCGATCTTCAGTGTCGTCAATGCTGTCTTGCTGCGCGCCCTGCCGTATCACAATGCCCAGCGGTTGATCGCAATAGAGACCAGGGACTCAGGTGGAGATCGCGAGGGTTTGTCCAGCCCCGAGTTGCAGGACTACCAGGCGCAGATGAAATCGCTCGAGGACCTCGCTGGTTTCCAATCGCAGAGCGTGAATCTGACCGGCGGCGACCGGCCCGACCGTGTGCGCGGCGCGTTCGTGTCTGCGAACTTCTTCAAAGTCTTCAACCTCGCACCACTCATCGGACGCACATTCGTCGACGGTGAAGACCGGCAAGGCGCCGAGAAACTCGCTGTGGTGAACGAGAAGATGTGGCAAGAGCGTTTGAACGGTGATCGGAATCTGGGATCGAAGAAGCTGATTCTCAACGGCGAGCCTTACAGCGTTATTGGCGTGGTGTCCTCGAGCTTCAGCCAACCCTTCGACACGGACGTAGAAGTCTGGATGCCGATGTCGCACTATCCCGGCAATGCGGGCACGCGAGACTTCCGCGCATTGTTTGGCATGGGCCATCTCAGGCCCGGTGTGAGCCTCGCTCAGGCACAGGTAGAAGCCAATACGATTGCCGACCAACTCGCCCATGCTTATCCGAAAGAGAATGCCGGACGCACCGCCCGGGTGAACGATTTTCGCGAGCTGATGGTCAGCGGGATTCGCCCGATGCTCTGGTTGTTGTTTGCCGCAGTCGGCGTGATTCTGCTGATTGCCTGCGCCAATCTGGCGAATCTCTTGCTCGCCCGGGGACTCGCACGACAGCGAGAAATCGCCGTGCGCGCGGCGTTGGGAGCGAGTCGCTGGCGCCTCATTCGCCAACTATTGACTGAGACGACTTTGATCAGCCTCGCGGGCGGAGTGCTGGGATTGCTAATAGCGCATTGGGGACTTTTTGCGTTGCTCAAAATCCCGCAGAACTTTGTGGACGCGGGCGAAGCGACGCTGGACACGCGCGTCCTGCTTTTCGCCCTGGCAGCATCAGTGTTCACCGGTTGGTTATTCGGTCTCGTGCCGGCGTTGCAACTGGCCCGGCCCGAACTGCAAGCGTTCTTAAGGGAAGGCGCGCGCGGCAGCGGCGAAGGGGCCCGTTGGAATCGCGTGCGCGGGGGCTTTGTTGTGGCCCAGGTCGCGTTGTCGCTCTTGCTGCTGGTCAGCGCCGGATTGTTGATCAGGAGCTTCGACCGGCTGCTGAGAGTGGACCTGGGATTTAAGCCAGAGCGCCTGCTCACTCTTGAATACCGGCTGCCGCGCAGCAAGTACAAAGAGCCCGCCCGCCAGTGGAATTTTCATCGCGGAGTCGTCGAACAAATCAAGGCAGTGCCTGGGGTGCAATCCGTCTCGCTGGTCCGTGGTCTGCCCTTCAGCGGCAATGGCGGCACCGCGGCCATCATCCTTCCCGATCGCGAAATCCCGCAGCCAGGGAAAGAACCGCAGGTGATGTTCAATACGGCGATGGCCAACTACTTCGAGACGATTGGTATTCCGCTGATCAAGGGCCGCGTCTTCGGCGATCAAGACCAGGCCAACACGCCTGCGGTTGTTGTGATCAACCAAACCATGGCCCGACGTTTCTGGCCCAATCAGGATCCGCTGGGCAAGCAGATCAAGTCGGCCGCGGACGGCACTACTGCGACGGTGATCGGTGTCGTCGGCGATGCCAAGCACTACTCGATGGGAGAGGATTCGACGGCGCAACTGTACGGCGCCTACAGCCAACAACCCGGGTTGTTTGCCACGGTCGTGATCCGCACCTCGGTCGAACCGCTCGCATTATCCGAGTCGGTGCGGCAGGCGATCTGGAAAGTCGATTCCGATCAGCCCATGTGGAAGATTCGCACGGTTGAATTTCTGGTAAGTCGCAGTGTGGCCGACCAGAAATTCCTGCTGGCACTGATGGGGATCTTCGCATCGCTGGCGCTAATCCTGACGATGATTGGACTGTACGGCGTGATCAGTTACCTGGTGAATCAACGAACGCAGGAGATCGGCATCCGGATGGCATTAGGCGCCGAAGCGGGACACATCCTGCGGATGGTCCTGAAGCAGGGCATGACGCTCGTGCTCACAGGAGTCGCACTCGGATTGCTCGCCTCGTGGCTGTTGACACGGTTGATGGCCCGATTGCTTTACCAGGTAAGCGCAACCGATCCAGCCACGTTTGCGGGAATCGCGCTGCTGCTGATCACAGTGGCGCTATTGGCCTGTTATTTACCGGCGAGACGCGCCACCAAAGTCGATCCGTTGGTGGCATTGCGTGATGAGTAAGCCGGGAGCGCGGGCATCCTGCCCGCATTGAGTGCGCAAGGCAAAATTGAGTGCGCAAGGCAAAGCATCTCGCGCCTGACGGCGCTCATTGCGGGCAGGATGCCCGCGCTCCCGCCCGCGCTCCCGGCAAACGGTCGGGCTACCGCACCGGAGCAATCGACAATGGGAAATGAAACCATGGAAACACTGATCCAAGACATTCGCTACGGCTTTCGCAGCTTACTCAAGCGGCCAGGGTTCACGGCAGTGGCGGTGCTTACGCTGGCGCTTGGCATCGGTGCCAATACCGCCATTTTCAGCTTGCTCGATGCCGTGCTGCTCAGATCGCTGCCGGTGCAATCGCCGGAACGGTTAGTGCTTTTTGGCAAAGGAGAAGATCAGGGTCTGACTAATAGCTTTCCTGATAAAAGCTGGGATCTTTTTTCCTATCCTTTTTATCAGGAGATGAGCCGGCACAACGAAATCTTTGCTGACGTCGGGGCGCTGTTGAGCATCAATTGGAACGTACACGGCACGGTCAACACGAACGGCGCCAGCGGCGAAGCACAGCAGCTTGATGTGCAACTGGTCTCAGGCACTTACTTCTCAGTGTTGGGAGTCAATGCGATTCTGGGACGCGCGATTACCGCCGCGGACGATCAGACTCTCGGTGGTCATCCGGTGACCGTTGTGAGTTACGCCTGGTGGGAGCGGCGAATGGGAAGCGATCCAGCCGCGGTCGGAAAAAGCATCACCATCGATCAGACGACTTACACGATCATTGGAGTGGCCCCAAAAGAGTTTTTCGGAACGACCGTGGGCCACGCGCCCGATATCTGGGTGCCGCTGGCGATGCAGGAACAGTTACCACCCGCCCATTGGAACGGACGCGACGAATGGTCGCATCAGTCGCTCTATCTCGTTGCCCGTTTGCGCGACGGCGTGAGCGCGAAGCAGGCGAATGCAACGGTGAATCAGCTCTTCAAGCAGGCGCTCCAGGAGCAAGCGGGCGCTCAAGCTTCCACAAAACACGCACAGCATATCCAGCAGGCGAATATTGAGCTGACGCCTTTGGCCAGGGGGATTTCCGAACTTCGCCGAGAGTACTCGCTGTCTCTCAGAATCCTGATGGTGGTCGTCGGGGCCGTGTTGCTGATTGCGTGCGCGAATGTCGCCAACCTGTTGCTGGCGCGCGCCGCAGCACGTGAGAAAGAGTTTGCCCTGCGACTGGCGCTGGGCGCTGGACGCATGCGCCTGCTGCGGCAGTTGTTCACGGAAAGCTTTTTACTGGCCGGTTTGGGCGCGATTGCGGGAGTGCTGTTCGCCTGGTGGGGCAGCCGGATTCTCGTTGTGATGGCCTCGAGCGGGCCCGAGCCGATCCCGCTTGACGTCGCACCGAACCTCCGCATGCTGGGCTTCACGTTGCTCGCCCTGTTGTGCTCGGTCTTGATTTTCGGAACCGCGCCGGCGTTGCGAGCCGTCAGGACTGAGTTGAACTCTTCGCTCAAGAGCGGCAAAGGATCGGCGCCGGCGAGCTCGCGCAGTCCTCTGGGGAAACTGCTGGTGGTGGCCCAGGTGGCCCTCTCGCTATTGCTGCTGGTCGGAGCCGGCCTGTTCGTGCGCACCTTAGTTAACTTGCAGAACGTGCCGACCGGATTCAATCAGCAGAACGTCATGCTGTTTGAACTAGACACGACGTTGACTGGTTACAAAGATCCGCAACTCGCGAACCTGCTGCGCCAGGTCGAAGAAAAGGTTGAGGCCGTGCCGGGCGTCCACTCAGCCGCGTTCTCCTTCTTAACTTTCAATCAGGGAGGTTGGACCAGTTCACTCTTCATGCGCGATCTGCCGCCCGCGGAAAAAGATGAACACGTAGTCAGACAAAACGTTGTGGGCCTGGACTTTTTTCAGGCGATGGGAATTCCGTTGGTCCTGGGCCGGGGCTTTGGTCCGCAAGACACAAGCAAATCCCAGAAAGTTGTCGTGGTCAGCGAAACGATGGCCAGGCGATTCTTTCCGAACACGTCTCCGCTCGGGAAGCGCTTTGGCACAAACGCAAAGTCACCTGATGAGCTCGAAATCGTCGGCGTCGTTAAGGATGCCAAGTACCAAAGTCTAACCGAAAGCTCAAGGCCGATGGTCTTTTACTACCGCGGGCAGCACGAGGAGGTCCTCAACAACCTGGTGGTGCGTTTCTCAGCAGCGCCGAGCGCGGTCGTTCCGCAGGTCCGGCAAGTGATCAGGGAAGTCAGGCCGAGTTTGCCGGTTGACGAGGTGTTGAGCCTGTCCGAAAAGGTTGGGCGTTCAATCGGCCCACAAAAACTGGTAGCCCGGCTCGCATCTTTCTTCGGCTTACTCGCGTTGCTGCTCACATTTGTTGGTCTGTTCGGAGTGTTGTCCTATGCCGTCACGCAACGCACTCCGGAAATTGGCATTCGCATGGCGTTGGGCGCGAATCGCAGCAACGTGCTGCGGCTGATCCTCAGGCAGGGATTGCTGTTGACCGTGATCGGCATCGTCCTTGGACTGGCTGGGGCCTTCGTCCTGACTAAGTATCTGGCGAGCTTGTCGACAATGTTGTATGGCGTGCGGCCGACAGACCCCTTGACCTTTGCGGTGACCGGGTTGCTGCTGCTCGTGGTGGCATCGGTGGCTTGCATGCTGCCGGCGCGACGGGCGACGAAAGTCGATCCGATCGTCGCGCTGCGCGAGGAATAGGTCAGTACCACCTGCGGTAGCGGGTGGGTGATGGCGACATCGAGTTGGCGACTGGAGAGTGACACCCACCCGCTACCGCAGGTGGTACTGACAAAACATCATGGACACGATACTTCGCGACTTACGCTATTCACTTCGCACGCTGCTCAAGAGCCCGTCGTTTACAGCGGTGGCGGTGCTTTCCATTGCCTTGGGTATCGGCGCGAACACGGCAGTCTTCAGTGTGATCAATGCAGTGCTTTTGAAATCGCTGCCGTTCAAAGATCCGGACACGTTGATGCTTGTCTGGGGAGACACAGTGAACGAGCACAGTCTCTCTGGACGCAACCAGGTTTCGGCAACCGACGTCGCCGACTTCCGCAGCCAAAACAAAGACTTTGAAGATGTGGCCGCGTACGAGTCATGGAACGCAATCATGTCCGGCGACGGCGAAGCAGAAAGAATTCCGGCGACTCAAGTTGGCGATGGCTTCTTCAAAATCATGAAGGGACAGCCGATTCTCGGGCGAGTTTTTACACCTGAAGAACAAGTGGACGGGAAAGATTTTGCAATCGTTCTGGGATTCGGATTATGGCAGCGCCGCTTCGGCGGCGACCCGAATGTGGTCGGCAGAACCGTATCACTCAGCAACCAGTCCTACACCGTAGTCGGTGTGATGGGAGCAGACTTTCATCCATTGCCTTCAACTTTGGTTTCGCCCGAAGGCCAATTCTACCGGCCGGTCGGCGAGAATTATGACGACACGCAACGGGACTCGCGTCATTTGCGCGGCATCGCTCGCCTCAAACCCGGAGTCAGCGTGGCCCAGGCTCAGGCTGACATGACAATCATCGCTCAACGCCTGGAGCGAGAGCACCCGCTAACCAACAAAGGGCGGGGCGCCAATGTGATCTCGATTACGGATGACACAGTGGGCGGCCTGCGCCGCGCGTTGCTGGTGGTTTTTGGCGCCGTGATCTTTGTCTTACTGGTGGCTTGCGCCAACGTCGCGAATCTTCTGTTGGCGCGATCATCCGCGCGTCAAAAGGAGATTACGATTCGCTCAGCGATCGGGGCAGGACGTGGACAACTGATCAAACAGTTTCTAATCGAGAGCGTGGTGCTTTCATTCCTGGGTGGCGCACTCGGACTTTTGTTGGCGGTCTGGGGCGTCAGCGTTATCGAACGTGTCGGCGCAAAAATCAATCCCGTCTTCAACGGCTTTCGCATAGATCTGCGTGTGCTCGCTTTTACTCTCATCGCTTCACTGCTCACAGGCTTGATTTTCGGATTGGCGCCCGCGCTGCAAATGTCCCGGCCAAATCTGGCGGAATCGCTTAAGGAGGGCGGGCGCAGCTTGAGCGCATCGGCCGTCCGGAATCGTTTGCGTGGCACTCTGGTGGTCGCTGAAATCGCGATGACGCTGGTGCTGCTGGTGGCTGCCGGATTGTTGATGCGGACCATGATGCAACTTAGCCACGTGGACAAGGGATTCAATTCGCAGAATCTATTAACCATGAATCTCGGCTTGCCGAACCTCAAGTATCCCAAGCCGGAAAATGTCATCTCTTTTTATAAGGAAGCCGGCAAGCGTATCGCCGCACTGCCGGGCGTCAGGGCTGTGGGCGCAACCAGCGTGTTGCCGTTCAGCGCCAACTTCGATGGCCGAGGTCTGGCCGTCGAAGACCATCCCACGGCGCGCGGCGAAGAAATCAGCGTTGACCTCTACATTGCCTCACCCGGCTATCTGCGGGCGATGGAGATTCCATTGCTGAAGGGCCGAGCGATTACCGAGCAGGACACCGCGGACTCAATGAAGGTTGCGCTGATCAATCAGACGATGGCGGATCGTCTGTGGGCGAACGATGAGCCGCTTGGCAAACGGATTAAGTTTCCCGGGAATGAGAAAAATCCGCAGCCATGGCGCACGATCGTAGGCGTGGTGAGCGATGTTTCCCAATATGCTTTGGACCGGCGCGCCCCGATGCAGATCTATCTGCCGCATGAACAGAACCCGACCCGCTTCACCACCATCGTGGTCAAGACCGAAGGGGATCCCGCGCCGCTAGTGACCGCTGTCAGAAACGAGATTCTGGCCATCGATAAAGATCAGCCGGTTTTTCAGGCGGCCACGCTTGATCAGTTGCTCAGCGATTCAGTCCTGTTGCGCAGGTTTTTCATGCTGTTGCTGATTGTGTTTGCGTCGCTGGCTTTGATTCTGGCCTCGGTGGGCATCTACGGCGTGATGTCTTACGCGGTGACGCAGCGCACCCAGGAGATTGGCATTCGCATGGCGCTGGGCGCCGGCACAGTTGACGTGCTGCGGCTGGTTCTGGGAAACGGAATGAGACTGGCGCTGGTGGGAGTGGGCATGGGGCTCGCCGGAGCTTTGGCGCTAACCAGATTGATGGCGGCGCTGCTTTTTGAAGTTAAGCCGACGGACGTGCTGACGTTCAGTTCGGTTTCCCTGAGCGTGATCGCGGTGGCGTTGCTGGCTTGTTACATTCCGGCGCGACGCGCCACAAAGGTCGATCCGATGGTGGCGCTGCGATATGAGTAGCGTCCGACGAACTTTAGTTTGTCGTTGACTTCGGTTCAGAGACTTGTTTGGTAGCTCTACGACAAACTGAAGTTTGTCGGACACAGGATCGACCCGCTTCAGGCTTGAGTGATGGGTAAGTCAACTCAGACTGAAGTCTAAGCTACGGCAAGCGAGAATGTATTCATGGACTCATTGATCAAAGACATCCGTTACGGGTTTAGAAGTCTGCTGAAGCGGCGCAGCGTCTCGGCCCTCGCGATTCTGACGCTGGCCCTGGGCATCGGCGCAAACTCCGCCATGTTCAGTGTCATCAACGCGGTGCTTTTAAGACCGTTGCCCTACGACCAGCCCGATCGGCTGGTGTGGATGACCGAGTCGGGCGATGAAGTAAGCAATCGCTGGCTGTCGTTTCCCAACTTTGTTGATTGGCGCGCGCGCAACCAGGTCTTTGAAGCGATGTCGACGTATCGCCTGTTGCCCGTGACGATGACCGGCGGCGACCAGCCTTTGAGCCTGATGGCGCGCCTGGTCACCGCTGACTATTTCAAGGTGATGCACGTTGCGCCTTTCATGGGGCGTCCGTTTACCGCGGACGATGATCGTCCCGGCTCGAGTCACGTCACGATTCTCAGTTACGTCTTCTGGCAAAAACAATTCGCCGGCGATCCCAACATCGTGGGCAAGACCATCACGCTCGACGACAGCGCTTACAACGTTATCGGCGTAATGCCGCCGAATTTCGTCGAGCAGGGGCCCAGACCGTTGTGGCTCCTGATCGGACCGCAGAACTGGAAGCAGCGAGACGTCCGTATAGCCGGATCAGTGATTGCGCGGCTCAAGCCGGGAGTGACTATGGCCCAAGCCCGTGCAGAGATGAATGCCATCTCACGGCAATTGGCGCGCGAGCACCCGGTGGCCAACGCCGGCGCGAATCGCGTGGATCTGGTTTCGCTGCAAGAGAGCATTACCGGAAATGTCGGTCCGGCCCTGTTGATACTCTTCGGCGCGGTCGGCCTGGTGTTGCTGATCGCCTGCGCCAACGTCGCCAACCTGTTGCTGGCGCGAGCTGCTTCACGCCGCCGAGAGTTTGCGGTGCGAGCGGCGCTGGGCGCGAGCCGCGCGCGCATCGTCAGACAGTTATTGGTTGAGAGTTTGATGCTGGCCCTCGCCGGCGGTGTCTCCGGCCTGTTGCTGGCATCGTGGATCACGGCGCTGGTTGCCAGGGTGGCCCACGACACGATTCCCCGGCTCGAAGGCTTGCAACTCAGTTATCGAGTGCTGTTGTTCAACCTGCTGGTCTCGCTGCTCAGCGGAATCATCTTTGGCCTGGCGCCGGCCTGGCGATTTTCAAAGGCTGAACTGCAAGAGACTCTGAAAGACAGCGCCGCCACCAACAGTGAACGACAGGGCAAGCGCTTGCGCGGCGCGCTGGTCGTCGCTGAAGTGGCGCTCTCGGTTGCTTTGTTGGTGGGGGCGGGGTTGCTCGTCAAAAGCATGTTGCGGTTGTCGAACGCCGATCCCGGCTTTGACTCGCACAATGTGCTGACGATGGATCTCAAGGTCTCGCCGAACCGCTATCGAGGCAAGGGGGAACTCGCTCGTCTCCTGCAACAGGTGCTCGATCGGGTCAACGCTCAGCCGGGAGTCGAGTCGTCTACGCTTTCGATCACTCTGCCTGGTTTCGAAAGCTGGACGACTGACATCGCCCCCGAAGGCCACGCGCGGCTCAAGCCCGGCGAATTGATCAATGTCGATTGGGTCATTG